>Ga0208039_1000015_pt1 | contig 193225 bp, 181 predicted proteins | sample June2015DPH_20_1_2_FD_184722 | JGI IMG/M metagenome (GOLD analysis project Ga0208039, IMG submission 184722) | Peatland microbial communities from SPRUCE experiment site at the Marcell Experimental Forest, Minnesota, USA - June2015DPH_20_150... | ecosystem: Environmental > Terrestrial > Soil >... | reverse complement strand
CCTGCAAATTCGGCATCCAGGCATCGGAACTCTGCGATTCCTTCGCTCGACCAACCCAACTACCGGGATTCACAGCACAACTTACTCCACTGACTGTCGTTCGTGACAAGTTCACGAATAAAGCGGGTTAGGGGCATCGCTGTTGGCATAGTCACCGTGCTGGTGGTAGCGGCGATGGTTTATTTCTCCTCGAATGCGAGCAAAGCCAGCGAGATCAATTCTGTCGCCGTTTTGCCGCTGGTTACGAACAGCAGTGATCAAAACACACAATTTCTCAGCGATGGCATTACCGATAGTCTCATCGACAGCCTTTCACAGATTCCCCATCTCAAAGTCATGTCGCGGAGTTCTGTTTTCCACTACAAGGGCCGGGAGATTGACCCTGAATTGGTCGGTCGAGAACTGAAGGTCAAGGCGGTACTGACAGGACGCTTGATGCAGCAAGGCGACAATCTGTTCTTGAGCACCGAACTAGTAAACGCAACCGATGACAGCCACATCTGGGGAGGGGAATACAGTCGAAAAGTTGCCGACATCCTGTCCCTTCAGGAAGAACTGGCCCATACGATTTCAGGAAAACTCCGGCTCACGTTGTCCAACGACCAGAGACAGAAACTTGCCAGACCGATCACGTCGAACCCCGAGGCTTATCAGTTATACGTCAAGGGGCGATACTACGCCGACAAGTGGACGGGGGAAGGGTGGAATAAGGCAATTCAGTTCTTCCGCCAAGCCATCGACAAAGACCCGAGTTACGCTTCGGCATATGCGGGGATGGCAGAGTCGTATACGATGCTCGCCTTTAATTCATACCTGCCTCCGAATGAGGCATTTCCGAACGCGATGGCGGCAGCAAAGCGAGCGGTTGATCTGGATGATGGTTTGGCTGAAGCACATGCCTCGATGGGTCTCGTTTCCCTCATGATGTGGGATTGGGCACGCGCCGACCAAGAACTGCGGCGTGCTATCGAGCTGAATTCCAATCTTTCGGATGCTCACGAATATCGCAGTTGGTATCTTGCTGCCGTCGGGAAACTTCCCGAGGCTGTTAGCGAGGGCAAACTGGCGCAAGACCTTGATCCGCTCTCAATCTCAGTAAACACGGGATTGGATACGCTGTACTACCTTCAGCGTGACTACGATAAAGCGTTGGCACAGTGTCGGAAGGCTCTTGAGATCAGACCGGATGCAGGAACGGTACACTACGATTTGTTTGATATTTATTCCGCGAAGTCGATGCGTGATCAAGCAATTGATGAACTGGAACAAGAAATCAGGTTGGAGGGTGGGCCAGAAGAAGCAGCAAGTATCGATCAGAGTTACAGACAAAACGGTTATGCAGGGGCGTTGAGCAGGGCGATTGAGATCGGCAGTAACACTTCTGTCGAGGACTATGACCCTTACCTTGCAGCCAAGGGCTATATGCTCCTTGGTGACAAAGATCACGCGCTCGTCTGGCTGAATAAGGCGGCCGAGGCGCATTCTCAAATTCTTTTCATCAAATTCGATCCATACTGGGACTCCATCCGCTCCGACCCCCGCTACGCCGACCTCCTGCGTCGGATGGGGCTGCCGCAGTGATCGGTGGTCAAAAGGTATACCCCTGCGCCAGAGGCCCTGCCTCTTTACCAAGAAGTAATCGCCGCATTGAAAAGGCGGCACTTGCGGTCTCTCGAACACCCTCGAAAAACGCAGCCCTGCGGGCCACCCTCGGTTTTTTGCTTCAGCCGCGTCTGCCGCTGGTTTTGGGGTGACTCTGCTGCGATCTCTGTTCAAAGGAGATTACGTTAGAAGTGTTGCGTGTTTAATGTTGCGGCGTTGCAAGGATTGCCTTTGTGATCCAAGCCTGCTCTCCCATTACTTAGGTCATGCCGCGCAATCTGGGTTTTGAAGCTCACGCTCCTTGAATCCTGACCAATCGGCGATGAGTTAAAAAGGGTTATAGCTCGTCTACTGAAATGTGCATTGGAAGTCATAAGAAGTAATGGCACCAAGGGTAATCTGGCCAGTGATGTCGATCACAAACATGGGGTTGGAGATGAAGCAAACTATCACCATAATGACAAAACTTCTAGTAATTGAAGACAGCAGGTTCACACGGGACACAATCAAGGGGATTTTCGCTGAAGCAGGCGTCAGCGTCGTCGATGCTAGCGATGGAGAGGAAGCTTTGCAGTTGGCCCGTCATAGTAAGCCGGACCTCATAATCTTGGACATGCTATTGCCGAAAATGGGGGGCGAGCTTGTACTGCAATCCCTCAAGCAAGACCCGACGACTGCCAACATCCCAGTTATTATTGTAAGCAGTCTCCCCCAGAGTAACGCGGAAAGGCTGACGAATGGTGGTGCAATAGGGTATATCGAAAAATCGAGTTTAAACTTGATGGCAGGCGGGCAAAATCTTCTGGGGCTCGTGAACGGACTTCTCAAGGCAAAGGGACAGCTTACTACGGTCTAACATATGGAAACTCAAGAATCAGCGGCCTCAACGACTCGCAAGGGTGATCGTATTTCAATCTCAATCAGCGTTCGGGTCTCGTGTATCGATCTCGCGGGTGAGTGCTTCACCGACGTTGTGCAGACGGTGAATGTTAGCCGTAGCGGTTGCTGTCTGCCTTTAAAGTGTTCCTTGGCCCCGGGGCAGAAAATTCACTTGCAACGGATGGGCAGCGGCGAGGAAGCGGTCGGCCGCGTAGTGGGGCAGACTGGCATTCGTTCCGAACGCAATCTTTATGGGATCGAAGTGCTCAACCAGAGCGACAATTTCTGGGGTATTCGCTTTCCTCGACAATGGGGTAGTCGGTTTCCTCGACAAAAGGAACTGGAAGAAAGTAACTCACGCGCACTTCTCAAATGCGCTGTGTGCCAAACCTGTCACGTGACTGCCCTCAACGAGGTTGAACTCTCCGTTTTCCAAATCACCCATCGTCTCACGCGCATGTGTGATGTGTGCTCTGCAAGTACCGTCTGGGAACCAGTTCCGGATAAAACCTCGCCGGAGGAACTCCTCGCGACTGGCAAAAAACAGGAGAAGAGAAAATACGGCCGCATCAACATGAAGACGGTTGCTTGCGTTGGTCCGCTTGGTCCCCACGCAGACATAGTTGAGGTGGTGAACATTTCACGCGGAGGTATTTGTTTCCACAGTTCTAAAACTTACCGTGAGGACAGTTGGATTCAAGTTGCTGTCCCTTACACGCAGGGTGCGGCAAACATTTTCGTGGCCGGTTGTGTTGTACGCTCCCGCAAGATCAGCAACGATTTAACCGAATATGGAGTCGAGTACGTAAAGAGCCAAGACTAGCCCCCACCGTGCGCCTTTGCGGTCATCAACCATGCTGACTGCCTCCTACGGTTGAGCTTGCTCAGCAAGCTTCCCTTCGGAAACTAACAGGGGTAATCCCGACAATGGGTGCCGATGCCTTCGCAGTTCGTGGCGGAATACCGCTTTGGGAATGCGATCCAATTCACGTGAGAGCCAATTATTGACAGTAAGCCGTGAGTGAGGCTGCAAAAATTCATTACTGCGACCGCTATTCCTTCTCGCATTACTGCATCATCGAGAAACTCGGTGGTGGCGGGATGGGTGTCGTCTACAAGGCTGAGGATGTCAAACTCGGTCGCTTCGTCGCCCCTAAGTTCCTGCCCGACGAGGTAGCCAAAGACCCGCAGGCACTCAGCCGCTTTCAGCGCGAAGCCAAGGCAGCATCTGCACTGAATCATCCGAACATCTGCACCATCTACGAAATTAACGATCAGCATGGTGAAGCGTTTATCGCAATGGAGTTTCTGGACGGTGTGACTCTGAAGCACCGCGTTGCGGGACGTCCGATGGAAACGGAGTTGATCCTGTCTCTCGCCATCGAGATCGCCGATGCGCTGGATGCTGCTCACGCCGAGGGGATCGTTCATCGCGACATGAAGCCCGCAAACATCTTCGTAACCAAGCGCGGGCACGCCAAGATTCTGGATTTTGGATTGGCGAAGATTAGTCTGTCAGGCGGTTCTTCGAGCAAGACGCGTCTCTTTACACGCAGACTGGTTCGGTAGACGCGGACCATCTGACCAGTCCGGGCACAATGTTGGGAACAGTGGCGTATATGTCGCCGGAGCAGGTGCGGGCGAAAGAGTTGGATGCGCGGAGCGATCTGTTCTCGTTTGGGGCGGTGCTGTACGAGATGGCGACGGGGGATTTGCCATTCTGCGACCTGAAAGCTGTTGGAATGATTGTCTGAAGAAGGAGGAAAGAACTGTCAGACCGTGCGTGCCATCGCACGTAGCCTACGAGGTAGGAGCGGGGCGGCAACAAACCGTTCGAAGCCCTCGGACAATGTACCCATACCCGCAAGGGTAGCATCGGAACCGCGAGGTGACGGTGTATCTACTAGCACAATGTGGAGAGGGCCTAAGCTTGATAGCAAGGTCAGAATACACGAATGCTCGTAAGCGTCGTCAATCCCAGAGAACCTAAGATGCTGCGCGGTTCTTCTCGCAGTGGGCACGGAACGTAGTGGATGTTCCGTCATGGTCATACCACACTGCCGGCGCAAAGAGCGGACCTAACCTATCGCGTCATTCCAACGGAACAGGATAAATCCGTATCGCTCCCTACAAGGGAAAGCACATCGCGAGATGGGCCGACGGCGGTGCGGACATGAGAGGAAGGAGGAAGCGAATGCCGCTCTGTAATGGAACGGATACCGGTTGCGTCAGTTCCATCGACAACATCACCGGGCGCGAAAGCGGGCTGACTTCCTTCAGGTGCTTCACACGAGAGAACTGGGCAAATCGGCATATGAGGCAAAGCAGATGACGACAGCGCAAGCTGTTGGTGCGGTCTCACGCGAGGCGGCAGAATGGTACGCCATTGATTGGCAAGCCATCCACCGCAACGTTCGCCGACTCCAAGTGCGTATCGTGCAGGCGACGAAGGCTAGTAGATGGGGCAAGGTGCGAGCCTTGCAACACCTGCTGACCCACTCGTACAGCGGCAAGGTTCTCGCCGTTCGACGAGTGACGGAAAACAATGGCAAGAAAACCCCTGGCGTGGACCAAGAAATTTGGGACACACCAGAAAAGAAGACACAGGCAGTACATGAACTCAAGCGTAGAGGCTATCAACCTCAGCCTCTTCGACGTGTTTACATCCCGAAATCGGACGGCAAAACCATGCGCCCACTCGGAATTCCCACTATGAAAGATCGAGCCCAACAGGCATTGCATTTGCTTGCACTCGATCCCGTGGTGGAAACCACTGCTGACCACAACTCGTATGGGTTTCGCCAGCAGCGGTCCTGTGCGGATGCGATTGAACAGTGTTTCAAGACACTGTCCAGACCAAATCCGCAGTGGATTCTAGAGGGCGATATCAAGTCCTGTTTCGACCGAATTTCGCATGATTGGCTTCTGGCTCACGTCCCCATGGATCGAGCCATTCTCCAAAAGTGGCTGAAAGCCGGGTACATGGAAAGACACGTCCTCCACGAAACCACGGATGGGACGCCACAAGGCGGAATTATTTCACCAGCGCTCTCGAATTGCGCGCTGGATGGACTAGAGCGGCTCTTGAAGGAAAAGTTTCCGACAAACAAGCCTCTCTCCTCCTTAGAAGATAAATTTCCCTGTGTCAATCTCATCCGTTATGCGGATGACTTCATCATCACCGGTAGAACCAAAGAACTACTGGAAGGAGAAATTAAACCCCTCGTCGAGCAGTTTCTGCAAGAACGAGGGTTGGAACTTTCCCCCGCGAAGACGGTCATCACGCACGTGGAGAAAGGTTTTGATTTCCTCGGACAAAACGTGCGCAAGTATCCCAACGGGAAACTGCTCATCAAGCCTTCCAAGAAGAATATTAAAACCTTCCTGGGCGGTATCCGGAAGGCAATCAAAGCCGCGCTGGGCATGTCGGCCGCCGATCTGATCCATAAGCTCAACCCCAAAATCCGGGGCTGGGCCAACTATCATCGGCATGTGGTAAGTCAACGCACGTTCGTCCGCGTTGATCACGAAATCTTCTCTAGTCTGTGGCGATGGGCACGACGAAGACATCCGAACAAGAACACGCGCTGGCGCAAACAGAAGTACTTTGCGTCGCATCGTGGTCGTGACTGGTCCTTCTTCGGTGAAACGTGTGATGACGAGGGGCAGCCAAGCCAAGTTTGGCTGCGCCACGCCGGTAGCACACCCATCCAGCGACACGTCAAAGTCAAAGGTGACGCGAACCCCTACGACCCTGCCTATGAATCCTACTTCGAACAACGCGAAGGAACCCATATGCAGGAAACGTTTCGGGGTACTCGTACGCTTCGCTTTCTCTGGCAGGAACAACACGGGCTCTGCACTGTGTGCAATACCAAAATCACTCGGATCACGGGCTGGCGCCTGCACCACTGCGTTCCCCGTGTGACGGGTGGTTCACGAAGCGCAGAAAACCGCGTGCTCCTTCATCCGGAGTGCCACGACCGGGTTCACCGCCAGCACCTTTCTGTCTTGAAACCGCGTCTCCCCGAAAGAGGCGTTCGAAGGGCTTGAGCTGTGTGAGAGGAAACTTTCATGCACAGTTCTTAGAGGGCTGGACGGGAGCAATCCCGTCCGGCTACTCGGTTCACGGAGAAAGCTCAGCGGTCACTTGCGAAGCCATCATGAACCGTGCCCCGGTGGCCGTGGTGCGGCTGAATCACGACGTGCCGCCCAAGCTGGAGGACATTATCAACCGGGCGCTGGAGAAAGATCGGGAACTACGGTATCAGCACGCCTCCGAAATGCGTTCCGAGCTGCTGCGGCTGAGGCGGGACTCTGAGAGCGGACACCGTTCTGCGGCAGGTTCAAGCGCTGTGGCAGTGGCAAGAGTTCCTGCGGCTCGGGTAGGGAAGCTCTGGAAGATTGCGGTCCCTGTTCTGCTGATTGCCTTGCTCGTATCTGGTGGACTTTACTACCGCTCGCATCGAAACAAGCCGCTAACCGAGAAGGACACCATCGTTCTCGCCGATTTTGCCAACAGCACAGGAGACCCGCTCTTAGACGACACGCTGAAGACGGCGCTCACCGTTTCCCTGCGGCAATCGCCTTTTCTCAACCTACTCTCTGACACGGTGAAATGCTTAATCGGTTGGGCCAATGGGACAAGTCAGCGGTGGAATGCCGCGAGTCACTGCGGCTGAACCCAGATGAAGGGGACATCGCTTCATTCCTTATAGGTGACGATCTCTTACTTAACCGATTGGATGATGCCAAGGCGGTGTACGAGCAGGGGCGGGCACGCAAGCTACAAAACGGTTTCCCAGACTCTATTATGTATTCACTTGCCTTTGCAGAGGGGGATGCCACGCGCATGCAGCAGTACTTCGACGCAAGTATGGGCAAGCCGGGGATTGAAGACATTCTGCTGACCATGCGATCCGATGTTGAGTCCTATTACGGGCGTTTGGGAAAGGCACGAGAATTTCGCAACGGGCCGCGGAATCGGCCCGAAAAAACGGCGCCAAGGAAACGGCCGCACTTTGGCAGGCCTACGCCGCATTGCACTAGGCTGAGTTCGGTAATGCCGTTGAGGCGTCGCGGCAGGCTGAAACCGCCTTGTCACTGACACCGGGACGCGATGTGCGGGTGCTGGCGGCGATGGCTCTGGCACGAGCCGGAAACACCACAGAAGTCACCAAGCTGGCGGACAGCCTGAGTCAAGAATTTCCGTTGGACACGCTGATGCAGCGCAATGTGCTCCCGACGATACGCGCTATGCTTGCGCTCAGCCGGGGGCAGGGCGAGCAGGCGTTAAAGCTGTTGGCAGAAACCTCCGAGTATGAGTTGGCTATTCCGGAAGCATTCAATACCACGCAACCAACCATGCACCCGATCTACGTGCGCGGGCAGGCTTACCTGAAGGCCGGGCAGGGACAACAGGCCGTCGCTGAGTTTCAGCAAATGATTGCGTTTCGCTGGATGGAATACCCACTGAGGGCGCTGGCGCGGCTCCAACTCGGTCGAGCCTACGCGATGGCGGGCGACACCGCCAAAGCCAAGGCGTCATATCAGGACTTCCTCACCCTCTGGAAGGACGCCGACCCCAACATCTCGATCCTGAAGCAAGCGAAAACCGAGTACGCGAAGCTGCAATAGTTGTTTGTCCGCGCTGCAATTGACCTTTGCTTCCCATCCGACCTAACATTCCCCTTCGATGGTCTTCCACGACAGGAACGTGTACGGCACTTTTCACGATTCAGTTCTTTGACAGGAGGGCACCATGTGGCGAGAACGGGCGCTGAAAATCGTGCTAGTGTTGGTGGGATTGCTCTTTTCGGCTGGCGTTTATCCACTGATCGGCTCTTTGTTGCATCCGGCTGACTCGGACACTGGCGACACGATGATGCTCAGCCTCTATGTCGCGCTCGGAATTTTCCTGCTTATCGCAGTGCGGAATCCACCAGCACATCGCAGCCTGATCGCCTTCGCAGCATGGTCAAACTTTGCCCACGCAGTGGCAATGTCGATACTCGGACTCGAAATTCCGAACCAACGCACAGGATTTCTGGTCGGATCGGGTGTGCTTGTTGTCATCGGTGTAGTCCTGATCGCGCTGGCTCCGGCGAAGCAGTCAGGCGAGCGGGTATCGGCAGCCGTTATGTAGGCTCGCACTCCAAGAGCGCACGCTTGATTTCGCTGGAATAAAGAGAACGAGTATGAGCACAGACTGACCATGACGGACCGGATCACAGAAGCGTCGCCGCGTTTTAAGGCTAGGATGGCCGGTGTCTTTCAACTGCTCGAAGCCGTGACGGCATCATTCCCCGGGGTATTCGTTCTCGGCAGGCTTGTTGTCGATGGCAACGCCGCCGCTACAGCGGCCAATATCGTGGGACACGAGCGGTTGTTTTGGTTGGGGTTCGCATCCTCGCTCATTGGGGTTGCGTGCCATGTCGCTTGGGCGCTTCTGATGTATGAGTTGCTTAAACCTGTGAACAAGAGCCTCTCTTTACTCGCAGCGTTCTTCGTTCTCGTGTGCTGCGCTATGCAGGCTCTTACCAGCCTCTTTTACCTCGCTCCTTTGCTCATCCTCCAAGGAGGTAGCTCGTTGAGCGCATTTACGGCGGAACAGTTGCAGTCGCTGGCGCTCATGTTTCTCAAATTGAATCAATACGCCTACAACATCGACCTAGTCTTCTTCGGATTATGGTGCGTCCTGACAGGCTACCTCATTTTCAGGTCGACCTTCCTGCCTCGAATTCTGGGAGTGCTGTTGGCGATCAGTGGTTTGGGTTGGGTGATCTATCTGTACCCGCCGCTCGCATACCATCTGTTCATCCCCTACATCGCGTCCGCCTCCGCCCTCGGGGAAATACCACTGGAGTTCTGGCTCATCGTGATGGGCGTGAACGTTCAACGATGGAAGGAGCAGGCCAGCACTGCGCGGTCGAGTGACGGGGCATCCTGAAGTTGAGACCGATGGAGCATGCCCAGTTTTGAAACTCGTGGCGTGCAGTATCAGCTTTCCGCACCAACCGTCGTGCATGACCCCACTCGGCAACGATTCCCACTTTTCGTGCGTATAGTCCTCGGGATCATGGGTGCGAACGATTTCATGCAGCTTTCAACCTCTCGCGCACAAGGGTAGGGTTTACTTGTTGTACATCTCGTAATGCGTGGAGCACGGCTCTAGCTCGATCAGGAAATCCTTGTCGAACTCGTAGTATTTCGCCACGCTAATGTCGCCTCCGGCGAAGGCACGGATCGCCTCCTCGGATTCCCAGAAGGTGATCATCAGAAAATGTGCAGTATCGCCCTCCACACGACGTAGCGCGTAAGCGCCCTTGTTGCCGGGGGTCGAGCGGTAATCGGGTATGGCGATGGTTCGCATCAGGCTTAGGTACTCGTCACTTTTGGTCGCGGGGGTCGCGCCATGCCAGATTCGGGTGATCATACGGAACTCCTTGGGTATCATTTGCGTCCAGAACTCTTAGATGTCGCAACCGGGCGCTTGCACCCGCGACCCCGGTCAATGATTGAAAAGTTAGCCTTGCGATTGCGATCCACCCGGTATGCGGTGCTAGCCTATCGTCATGCAGAAGCCCGTCAAAGAACGCATCGCAAAGTTACGAGACGAAATAGCACAAATCAGTGAAGCGAACAGGCAGTACATGCAAGGTGGCAAGGATACCGGGCGCATCGGGGGATCAAGAACGCCGACTTCAAAGGTTGCAGGCAATCCTCGATGAATTGGTGGCGCTCACCGACTGGAAAAAACTATGAACAAGGTGTCACCGCCAAATAGAGGTTGCTGTTGAGATCGTGGTGTTTTCTGTTGATTCCGCGCTCTCCCCCTGTCTCGACTGGATTTGGCTCGGGATTGCGTTTATTCGGTGTTTCCATGTTCGTTCGCTCCCTTGTGTCGCTCAACTCTTTACAGCATTCCCCCTTATTTTACGCATTCGACGCTACTGAGGCATGGTGACAAAAATCAGCGATTTCGCTCGACCAACCCTAACGCGCTCTAGGGTTTCTCTCACAACTGAGCAATCTTGAACAGACAACAAATAAGTCAGCATTGTAGGTTGACCGCAGAGATGCGAAGGAACAGATGCGGAACTCCCCCCATTGTCCGCCTGTTCCTCTTAGTGGCGCAGTCAAGGCAACCCTGCGCCACCCCCTTTTGGGAGGGTGGGGATTACACCGTTACGACAAATGAATGAGTGATGACAAATTCAGTGTCGAAGAAAGCGCGGCTTTGCTCCATGCGATTTTCCCCAACTACCCGGACATACTCGGGATGAAGCCCGCGCCGGAGGTTGGAGCGTTCTCGTGGGCCCTGCGAGCCGGAGAGCCGTGGCAAACTGGCGTAGAACGCACTAGCACCGACCAAATAGTCTGCTAGTAACACTTTTCCGATTACATGCACTAACGAGTTGTTAGGCTGTGATTGAAATCACAGTTCCCTATGCTGTGCTGTGGAAACATAGCCACTGTGAGCAATAAGGACATGCCCGATTCCGACGTATGCTGGCAGTGCAAAGATGCCGCCACCATCGTCTTGCAGACTAGCGAAATGTATAGAGTCTGCGCACCCAGCAAGTGGAAGAGTTACGAATGCGCAGCGAAACAGCTAGTTGCCTCAAAGAAGCCAGTATCCCACGTTGATCTCGCACAACCAGCTAAGCCTTTGCAGCAGCGACGATAGAACCGAGTGCGAGCGTGATCTAGGCTGGATGCGTTTACCACTGTGCTCGCCGCTACAGCAGTCCGCCAGTCAGTATTGCCAGATCATTCAGCGCCATCTCCAGCTTCGTAAATCGCCGCCCCGATTTCCGGATGCCGTCCGATCTTCTTTTGCAAGGCTTTTAGAATCTGGTGATCACTTCTGATATGAACTTCTGCTTCGGCGGGATTTGGCTTGGGATTGGGTTCGTGCGGTGTTTTCATTGCTGCTCGCTTCTTTGTGTCACCCGATTCCTTACTACAAAGAATAGTAAAATCGGTCTAAATGGTGAATCTTCAACCGGAGAACTGACGGTGACGAGGGACGCGGCTTTGAATTTAGCTAACCTGTGGTTGCGGCGTGGAATGCTCATGATTTGGACTTGATCATGGCGCACTATGAGGATGCAGTCGAGTTGACATCGCCCGTTGCCGCCCAGCTATTGGGATCATCTGATGGGAAGGTGGTCGGAAAACCAAACTTGAGAGCTTATTTTCAGCGAGGACTAGAAGCTTACCCTGAACTCCACTTTCATCTTGAGGACGTACTCTGCGGTATAAGCAGCGTGACGCTCTATTACACAAACCAAAAGGGGACGCGCACGGCAGAGTTTATGGAGTTGTCGGCGCATGGGAAAGTGACACGAGTCGTGGCAAACTACAGTGGGTAGATGGAGGCGACCCTTGGCGTGTGACGATGGCAAGGGATTGTTCCAGCGACGGCTGGCACGGGATTTGGGAATGTGCCCACGACTGGTCACGGGTGAACACCCCTCCGCACACCGCGCATTCGCGCAGGCTCATAGGGTTGGTCGGCAGATCGCCATTGGTGAAAATCACGGTGAAAGACTTGCCAATCCTGTCTTGAGTCATATTGCGAAGCTCCCCATAGAGCCGGACTTGTTGCCCCACGTCTTCACGAGGGGATAAATCTGTGGCATGGCTATTCCCGTTAGCCTCTTTCATCAGGCGGCACACACTAGCCCTGCTGATTGCGTGCTTCTTTGCAACCGCAGTCAACGCCAATCCGGAGCGACGATCCTCGACAACCTGCTCCCGATTGATATCCAGCCGCGCTCTGCCGATTTGACGCCCTTCGAGCTTGGCCCTTCGCATTCCGGCCCGAACGCGCTCGACTATCAAACTCTGTTCGAGTTCGGCGATTGCGCTGACGATCACGATAATCGCCCTCCCCAAGGCTCCCTCAGTATCGATTGCTTCACGCTGGCTAAGGAATTGAATGCCGAATCCGTTCAGTTCATCGAGTCCTTGCAATAGATGCTTCGTTGACCTCGCAAGTCGGTCGCACGACCACACCACCACCACATCGAATCTGTGGCGGCGGGGCACCGGGGCGGGAACCTCACGCAACGGGTTGCGTTAGGTTACCAGTCTGAGTCTACCACTTTCGTCTTTTATTCGCCTATAGTCGGGGTCTGCCGGGGAGCTTCTTGAGGAAGGCAGGATCGAGACGGACGTTGCCCCTATCGTACCTCCAAAACCCCGTTTGGACGATTTTGGGACGTGCGTGTGGCTCGCTCGGTGGGAATGTGGGACTGGAGGGTGGCTGGGGGAGCCGACTACTCGCTACGGGCGACTGTGGCTGTACTGCGCTGTCAATGGCGCACAGTTGGCGCATACCTCTGATAAATCACTTCCGAATGACACCGATTTACCCCTCTCAAACTGCTTGAATGCATTGCTACTTACGCCACAAACAGATTTGTTGAAGTAATTTTCCACAGTGGCTCAGCGGGTGGAACGCGGAGCGGAAGGCGAGCTCTCGCTGCCGCCGGTCGTTATTTTGGACGACGCTCTGGACAAGGGCCTCTGCGCAGCCTTGGGCGCGAGGCCCGGGCGTGCAGCGACATTGCGCTCCCAGATGATGCGCAGGCCGTCGAGGGTCAGAAAATCATCCACTTGCTTAATGTACTTCGAACCTGTGCCGATCATCGGTCCCAGGCCGCCGGTGGCGATCACCTTCGTCTCTTTGCCCAATTCGCTGAGCAAGAGTTCGAGAATACCGTCCACCAAGCCGAGATAACCGTAGTAAAGCCCAGATTGCAGACTGCCCACGGTATTCGTCCCGATCACGCGGGCGGGCTTGCGAATCTCCACGCGGGGGAGGCGTGCGGTGCGTTGAAAGAGCGCGTCGGCCGAAATGCCAATGCCGGGACAAATTACTCCGCCAAGATATTCGCCCTTCACGGAGACGCAGTCGAAGGTGGTCGCGGTACCGAAGTCGACGATCACGCAGGGGCCACCGTACTTTTCAAATGCGGCCACGGCATTCACGATGCGGTCCGCGCCAACTTCCGCGGGATTGTCGTAGTGGACCGGCATGCCAGTTTTCACGCCTGGCTCGATCAAAAGCGGCTTGGAATTGAAATACTGTTCGCAGACCTGGCGCAGCACGGGATCAAGTGGCGGCACCACGGATGAAATCACGATGCCGTGAATCCCGGACGCCTCCAGGCTAGCCATAGAGAATAAATTGCGGAATAGGACACCGTATTCGTCCACTGTGCTCCCCTGTCTGGTTGCGACCCGCCAGTTCGCGACCAGACGCTCGTAGCGCGGAGGATCATCGGCATCTCCGTCGGGATGGACTTTCGCAACCCGGGCGAAGACTCCGAGAACCGTATTGGTATTGCCGACATCAAGAACAAAAAGCATGGTTGTCTCTGCTACTAGCAGCTTCCTCCCGAAGCTAGAGCCCGCATTGATCGTGAACGCTTTACGCGGTGCTGAAGCGCCGCTCTTCCACGTTACTGCAAGCTTTCTTAGTTTTTCTGCAACTTGTGAGGCCGCGCCCAACCCTTCTGCACCCTTCCAAACTTAAGCGGTGCTCTTTCCAAACCTTTACTAAAGTTGTGACCTACGCCAAGGTGAAACCAGTTCCAGTTTCACTGTGCTCTCACCGTGCCACTCAAAATCGTTTGCACGCCTTGCGCAGTGCGGACCTGGAGGAAGCCGCGGTCATCCAAGCCGTCTGTCGATCCTTCGACTCTCGAGCCATTCTCTTCGATGCAAACCTGCTTCCCTCGCACCCATGAGGACTGCTCGGCGAAGCGCTGAAGGATTGACTGGCGCGCGTCCGTTTCTTCTAGCAGCAGACGATACTCCTGGTCGAGTGATTTTAACAAAGCCGCGGCAAGTTCCACGCGGGACCATTCGCTGCCCGTTACCATTCGCAACGAGATCGCTTCGTTCTCCAATTCTTTCGGAAAGTTCGGCTGATTGACGTTGATGCCGATGCCCACGACGACATAGCGTACGCGCGTGACTTCGGCATGCATCTCGGTGAGGATGCCACAGACTTTCTTCCCTGCAATGAGCACATCATTGGGCCACTTCAAGTCGGGGCGGACGCGCGCGTCAACCTGTTCAATGGCCGCGCGCACCGCCAACCCAGCCGCCAGCGCCATCACCAGCACTTCGGAAGGTGGCAGCGGCGGTCGCAGGACCACCGAGCAGTAAATGCCCGCAGAGCGCGCGGACTCCCAGGAGTTCGCTCCGCGGCCGCGGCCGGCAGTCTGTTCCTCGGCAAGGAATACGCTGCCCTCGGCGATACCGTCCGCAGCCGCCGCCATAGCAGCCGTGTTGGTGGAACCAATCTTGTAAAAGTGATGAACGTGAGTGTCGAAGATAGTGCCGCGAAGCAAGGGTCCAAGGATTTCGGGAAGCAGGAGATCCGGTACAGACTTCAGTTGGTATCCCGTAGCAGGATGTCCCGCGACATCCACGCCGAGGCCGCGTAACTGCTGGATCAAGCGCCAGACTTCGGAACGATTGGAGGAAATTTCCTGCGCGATTTTTGTTCCGCTCACAACGACAGTAGCATGCTCCATCAAAAGGCGCACGATGCGGCCGAGGCAAACGTCGGTGGCCTGCTCGTAAGGCGCGGGTGCCATTGCGCGCGAAAGGCGGCTGCTTCGATTTGTCCTAGTGTTCCTGATGCAGGAATTATGCGGCAATCGTTGAAAAACAACAATCACCAGAGTAAACTTCACGCTCCGGGACTGGCGAGGTCGTCTCATGATTACAGGCACTCACGTCCTCTTCTACAGTGAAGACGCGGACGCCGACCGCGCATTCTTCCGCGACGTTCTGCAATTCAGGTCGGTGGACGCCGGCGGAGGCTGGCTGATCTTTGCCCTTCCTCCCGCGGAAGCGGGAATCCATCCAACCGAGGGAAAGGCGATGGATGGTAGCCGTTCGCGGCCGGGTGCGGAGGTGTACCTGATGTGCGACGACCTGCCGGCGGAGATGAAGCGGCTACAGGCAAAGAAAGTGAGTTGCTCAACGGTTGAGACTGAACGGTGGGGAATGAAAACTACGTTGCGTTTGCCGAGCGGCGCCAAGTTGGGGCTGTACCAGCCGACGCATCCTACGGCGGTTGATCTCGGATCGAAGTAGACTAGGCGGGCGACACTCGCATGCTCATATCGGCTGCCTGCGGTGAATGAGTGAGCAGGCCGATGGAAATGAAATCAACGCCAGTCTCGGCGTAGGCACGAACATTTTCCAGCCGGATTCCACCCGAGCACTCCAGGGGAATGCGGCGCTCTAGTTTGGCACAGCGCTCGACGGCACGGCGCACTTCCTCGGCAGACATGTTATCGAGCAAAATCGCTTCCGCGCCATGGGAGAGCGCGTCTTCTAGTTCGTCTGCCGTGCGCACTTCCACCTCGAGGATCTGCGAGCCGCGCCGGTTGCGCAGCGCCCGCTCAATCGCCGGCACGATGCCCCCCGCCAGGGCGATGTGGTTGTTCTTGATCAGGACTCCGTCGGAAAGATCGAGGCGGTGATTCTGTCCGCCGCCGCAACGCACCGCGTACTTGTCGATCACGCGCAAGCCGGGGACGGTTTTGCGGGTATCGAGAATGCGCGCTTTCGTGCCGGAGACGGCTTCTACGAACTTGCGGGTCAACGTGGCGATGCCGCTCATCCGCTGCAGGAAGTTCAGGATGACGCGCTCACACGAGAGAATCACGCGCGCATTGTGGCGGATTACGGCGACGGACTGGCCTTTGTGGAGGCGGACGCCGTCGAAAATTTCGGGATGGGTGGTGACTTCGTAGTGCGAAGTTACCGCACCGTCGAGCGCGGCGTAAACATCGAGGATGCGGGCCACGCAGCCGATCCCGGCCAGAACGCAGTCCTGTTTGGCCAGGATGGTGGCCGACGCGCGCTGGTTGGGATCGATGCAGGCATAGCTGGTTGCGTCGCGCGTGGCCCGGTCCTCGAGCAGGGCGTTTTCGATTATTGCGGTGATGCGTCGGCCGTTAAAGTCCATAACTACAGTTCTCAGTTCTCAGGTTCCGCCGTTGGTTTGGGTGCCGCTCAGTTCATCCAACTGACGCTTTATCTTGTCGCGCACACTAACGAGTTGCTGCTCGCGCCTACGCAGTCCTTCCACGACATTTGCCGGAGCTTTCGCCAGAAACTGTTCGTTGCTCAGTTGCCGCTGATTGTTCGCGAACTCCTTCTCGATCTTATCCCGTTCTTTGTTCAGACGTTCACGTTCGGCTGCAACGTCAATTTTTCTCTCGTAGATTATGTGAACATCGAAACGCGCGGTGCTGCGGGCGCCGGCTTGTTTGGCTAGCGAGCTGTCCACGAATGTGATCTTTTGCACATTCGCGAGGCGTTCGACCGCACCGCGATTCTGTTCGATCATCGCGCGAACCGCAGGCTCATGGGCAAAGATTTCTATCGGGACTTTCACCTTGGGTTCGACCTTCAGTTCGGCGCGCACGTTTCGGACGTTAACGATCAAATCCTGCAGGATTGCCATCTCTGTCTCGGCGGCCAGATTGAACTGGATTTCGTCGGCCTGCGGATATGCTGCGAGTGCAATCGACTTGAGCGGAGGTTGTCCATCATAAATAGCTTGCCAGATTTCTTCGGTGATAAAGGGCATCACGGGATGCAACAAGCGCAACGACGCGTCGAACATCTTGACTAGATTTGCGCAGGCGACGCGGGCTTGTGTTTTGTCCGCGCCGTCCTCAAAGTTCAGCCGAGGTTTGATGAGCTCGATGTACCAGTCGCAGAATTCTCCCCAGAAAAAATCGTAGATGCGGTTCGCGGCTTCGTGGAAGCGATAGGTTTGGAGGGCATCGTTCACTTCCGCAGTGACGCGATTGAAACGGGAGAGAATCCAGCGGTCTTCGAGGGTTGTCGGCTGACAACCGGCAACTCCCCCTCCTGGATGAGAGCTGGCGGGACTTTGTCCCGGCTGGACAGCCGAGGGCGGCTGTCCCCACACAAACCCAATGCGGTCCACATTCATGAACATAAATCTGGCGGCGTTCCAGATCTTGTTGGCAAAAGCGCGGTAACCGTCGGTGCGGCTCTCGCTGAAGGCAATGTCGGTGCCCGGTGCGGCCATGGCCGCGAGAGTGAAACGAGTCGCATCCGTGCCGAAGCGTTCAATGATATCCAGCGGATCGAGCACGTTGCCTTTGGTCTTCGACATCTTCTGGCGCTCCGCATCGCGCACGAGAGCGTGAATATAAACCTCACGGAAGGGCACGGTGTCATTCCTTTTTTCCGCCCAGCCGCTGGCGCGCTTGATCGCCGGACCCTGCTCGTGTCCCTGCATGAAGTGGCAGCCGAACATGATCATGCGGGCGACCCAGAAGAAAAGAATTTCGTACGCCGTGATGAGCAACGTGGTGGGATAAAACACTGCCTGATCGCGTGTCTTCTGCGGCCAGCCTAGCGTCGTGAACGGCAACAGGCCGGAGGAGAACCAAGTGTCGAGCACGTCGGTGTCCTGCTCGAGCTTTGAGCCGCCGCACTTCGGACAGTGCTGCGGAGTTTCACGAGCCACGATGATCTCGCCGCAAGCGCATCGCCAGGCTGGAATGCGATGTCCCCACCACAACTGGCGCGAAATGCACCAGTCGTGGATGTTGTTCATCCAGTTCAAATAAATCTGTTTGTAATTCTCGGGAACAATTGTGATCTCGCCGGTCTCGACGGCTTCGATTGCCTTCTGCGCCAGCGGCTGGATCTTGATGAACCATTGCTCGGAGAGGCGAGGCTCGACGACGGTGCCGCAGCGGTCGCATTTGCCGAGGGAGAGAGCGTAGTCTTTTTCGGCTACGAGAAATCCCTGCTCCTGCAAGTCTGCCAGTATGCGCTTGCGGGCTTCGTAGCGATCGAGACCCGCATAGCCTCCAGCGTTCTTGTTCATGTGCGCGTGCTCATCCATCACGTCGATCTGCGGGAGGTTATGGCGCTTGCCGGCCTCGAAGTCGTTGGGATCGTGTGCGGGGGTCACCTTCACCGCGCCGGTTCCGAACTCGGGCTGCGCCAGTTCATCGGTGATGATGGGGATCTCGCGATTCATCAGCGGAAGCAGCACATGCTTGCCGTGGAGATGTGTGTAGCGCTCGTCTTTGGCATTCACGGCGATCGCGGTATCACCCAGCATGGTCTCCGGGCGCGTGGTGGCTACGGTGATGAATTCACTCGTACCGATGACTGGATAGCGAATCTCCCAGAGTTTTCCGGCAACGTCTTCGTGCTTCACTTCGAGATCGGAGATGGCGGTCTCGCAGCGCGGGCACCAGTTGACAATGTACTTGCCGCGATAGATCAGCCCTTCTTCATACAGGCGGACGAAGACCTCGCGAACGGCGCGGGAAAGATTTTCGTCCATGGTGAAGTATTCGCGGTCCCAATCGACGGAGGCGCCGAGGCGCTTCATCTGGTCGAGGATTGCGCCGCCGTAGTGGCGCTTCCATTCCCATACGCGCTCGATGAATTTTTCGCGGCCCAGGTCGCGACGCTTCTTGCCTTCTTTGGCGAGGTCACGCTCCACCATCATTTGTGTGGCGATGCCGGCATGATCAGTCCCGGGCAGCCACAGCGTGATGAAGCCGCGCATGCGATGCCAGCGGACGATGATGTCCATCTGCGTTTGGTTGAGCATGTGGCCCATGTGCAGGCGGCCGGTGACATTCGGCGGCGGCAACAGGAGGGTGAAGACAGGGCGCGTCTCGCCCTCGGGCGGCGTGGGGACGGAGAAAAGTTTCTCCTTGATCCAGTACTCGGCCCAGCGCGTTTCAATCGCGCCCGGCTCGTAGGCTTTGGGCAATTCGTGCGGCATCAGTGTGTGTTGTAGCTCGTGTGGGGACAGCCGCCCCCGGCTGTCCGCCGGGCAAAGCCCGGCATTGTCGCAGCAGAAGGAGGAACTTCGATCTTACAGGCGCGAGAAAACAAGGGTCAAACGCAGAGCGGGGTTATACCGTGAGGGAAAACTTGTCGACCCCCTGCCCCCGCCCGCCCGCGCCGGGTTTGGTTTTGGCCGCGGGCCCGCCCGCGCGCGTAGACGTCAAAGTAAGAACGGTCGCGTGGAGATGACGAAAGCACCGATGCCTGGAGTTTCGCGGAACTCTCCTCAATCGCTAATGTGCACTGTGCCAGATAACATCACCCACATCATGACTATAGAGACGAGGGCTATTCCCAGCAGAATGACCAATCCCTCCCCGAGGGTGAACTTCGACCGCTTCATGGTTGCTTTCCGATTCGTGAACGTTTTCTAAGGAGGGCAGCGGTTCTGCGCTGCCCTCATCGATGGGGATGATCTCAAAAGTGAAATCCAATTTCGGCGGCTAGCGTGCGCGGGGTGACATAGTGCGTGCCGCTAAAGGTTGAAAGGAAGTTATAGAGCGCAAAATGGTTCGCCAGGTTGATGACGGTCAATCGCGCACTCACTTTGTACTTGTCGCCACGGAACAAATTGTCATGGCCGACCGACATGTCAAAGAGGTTCCGCGACGTGATGCGCGGCGGATTATGGTCGTCGTTCTCGGTGTTCTGCGTAGGCACCTTTATTAGGGCTGAGCCAAACCCCGATGCGGGGCAATTAAAAGGCAGAGGTACTGTCGAGGTTGCGCGGACGCCGTTGCAAGTGAACCCAGCCTCGGATTCCTGGTCGGCAGAAAGCGGAATCTCTCCCACGTTGGCGGCACCCATGCTCACGTTTGGTACGCCACCGAGGACGAGCGATCCTGGGCAATCGTTCGACGCGAGCTGCCCGAAGCACGGTGTTGCCCCTGCGACCAGTCCGCTGTCATACCGCCAGTTGAGGCCGACCCAAGGGCCGCGCTTCCACGGCTGATATTGGAAGTGAGTGGTTTGGTTGAACTTCTCGTCGTGGTCAATGCGGAAAGGAAGCCCGGCAGCGGTCCCCACTGTCGCACCTGCTCCACCGATCTGGGGCTGGAAAAAGCGCGCCGCCACACTGGAGAAGACGAAGAGCGCCGAGAATCCATGGATGTCTGGCACGCTCACACGGCCCGCATATCCCGGAATCTTCGAGTTGTGCCATTCAATGGGGAATGTGATCGGAGTATTGCCGAGCACGCTGAAGTCGTAGCCATTGTGCGTGTACTTCGAAATCCACTCGCCGGAAAAGACCAGGTACTTCCCGAATGCCTGCTCGATCCCTGCATGGAATTCATTGCGAAAACCGGGACTCAACGCGCCGCTCGATGAGCCGCAGAGAAGAAGCGGGTTTAAGACAGCATTCAAGCACCCGATGCTGGAAAGAATCAGATTTTCGTTAAAAGGGGATTCCAGGGTGCGCGCGTAGGAAATGCGAAGAATCGTGTTGGTCTGCTTGACATTGTAAGCGACCCCAAGCCGAGGCTCAGCCTGCCTTGCGGTGGAGAGACCATTGTAGAAATCGCCGCGCAAGCCAAGGTTCAAAGACCAGTTTCCTTTTGTGATGTTGTCGCGCACGTACAAAGCAAGTTCCTTCACGTCGGTGTGGCCATGGAAATGATACGGGCTTCCGTCACGGGACAAGTCGTAAGGAGCCAGGATCGGATTGTAATTAGGGTAAAAAGGGATGTTAGGCGCGTTCGGGTTGGACGCAATATTTGGCTGGTAGGCGCCAGTGCACAGTGAGGGATCAGTGATTCCCGGCGCGGGTGCCGCAACATATGGAAATGGGTTCACCGAAGTCACGGTTGCGGCAGTGATGCAGGGTGCGTTGTAGGTTGGATCGACGATCCCGACGGTGTCGTTTTCATTGAGGAATGTTTGTTGGTAGACGATTCCTGCCTTGATTTGGTTGATCCCTTTGACGTAAGAAAGATCGGATCGAAGCCCTGCGTTGGTGAGCGTCCGGTTCTGACTTACCGACTGTCGCTGTAGACTCGGCGGCCCGAGGTCCGCGAACGCGTCGCCACTGGGGTAGTAGTTATAGTCGTCGCGACGCACGAAGGCGCCCAAAGTAAATACTGCATTCGTAGTCAGCACATGCGTCCACGAGGGAGCGATGTTGAACGTTCCAATCTTGGAGCGCTGGTCCGTCGGTCCGACGATATTTCCGTTCGGGTCTCTCCCGGCAAAGGCTGCCATCTGCGGTTCGATCCCGGACAGTCCACTCCAGGGTGTCGCGTTTTCGGCATCGAGTGAATTCGGCGTTTGGAACCAGCTCCGGCTGTATCCGAAGTTCAGGTGAATTGAATCGGCGGTTGAAAGTTGATAGTCCACTCGGTCGAACAGATTCTCTTCATTGCCCTTGTCGTGCAGGACCGTGAATTCCGGCGGGTCTAGGAACCGCCCGGTGTTCAAGCCGCCTGCGGAGATGAAGTTCCCCCAGTTCTTACCCCCATACGCAAGCTCGGCTTGCACGTTCGATGTCCCGAATGAGCCATACGAAGTGGTGACGCTACCATGAGGGGTGGTCACGCCCTGGCCCGAGCGTGTGGTCGCAACAATCACAACACTGGTCTTACCGCCGTATTCTGCCGGCGGCGCACCCGAGATCACTTCCATGGATTCGATCGAATCGACCGGAAGCTGGTTGGAGAAGACTTTGCTTTGCTGGTCAGTAATCGGCTGGCCGTCGATGCTGAACGAATTCTCCGCGTGGTCGCCCAGCCCGTGGAAGAGGCCATTGGAATCGGCAGCGATTCCCGGCGTGGACAGCGTAACCAGCGAACTCAGTCCTGATGTCGTGCTCTCCAAGGGAAGCTTGTCGAAATAGCTCTTGTCGATGTCGGAGTGGAAGGTCGGATCGTTCTCCAGCAAGTCGGCCGCCCCAGCCTCAACCGTCACGCTCTCGGACGCACCTCCCACCTTGAGGGTGATGTTGAGGTTCACGGGAACAACAGACCGAACATCAACGTCCTGCGAGTATGGGAGAAACCCGCGTCCCAGCACCGTCACGTGATACGGATTGAAGGGCACATTCGGGATGGTAAATTTACCCGAACTGTCGGTAGCCGTGGTTCGATCAAAATGGCTGACTGGATTGTGAATTTCCACGCCTGCGAAGGCGACCACTGCGCCAGTAGGGTCCAGCACAGTGCCGCTGATGGATCCAGAACTCCCGCCCGACTGCGCGTGAGCCTGAAGGCCGAGGACCAAAAGGAAAACCACCACAAAAGTCGCGGACAGCGACTTGCTGTATGAAGCCAGCATGATTCCTCCATAGAATTCGCTCGAAAAAGATCAAAGAAACAGTTCGTGAAAACGAACTGGGCCTGTACAAAGCTGAATTTGATCTTTAGACGCTAGGAGGCGGGCGGACGCAAAGAGCGAAGGCTATCAGGCGTTGCTTGGACGCTATTGGCTGCGGCCGGAAAGGGACCACGCAACGAAATACCGGCTTGGGCGTGGGAGAAGCGGCTGTTGGAGTTGCCGAATGCGCCGCGACGCAAACCTGGCAAGTGGTGGAGTCATCCTGACCCGAATGGTGGTGCAGGGCGAACGCTAGCGCCGACGACAACGTCAGCAGCAGAGAAAGCCACGCTATCCGTTTCGAGATCGACCGCATTCCCACTTACCCCACAGTGCGTTCCTTGAATCTACATCGAAACAAGAACAGAATGCAACGAGACACTATCAAGCGAAGCAAATCGCTGAAAAACCAGCCCTTCAGCAGAGATCCAACATTAGCAGCAGCCGCAAGGTTTGCCCCGCATTGCCTGCCAGCTTTCGCGAAAAACCAGCGGGATTATGAGCAGAGCCGCAACGGAATCCGCCCACGCCATGTGCCAAATTGCATTAACTACCAATCCCACCAAGGCGATGAGCGAAAGATAAGCGCATAATGCCGACTGCGCGGCGTCGGCCCTCAATGCAGCGCTACCTGTAGCTGCTGACAGGTTGCGCTTTTCCTTCGCAAGCCACGGCATAATGGCAAGGGCGGCAACTAGAATGGCTATCCCCGCAAGAGTGGGTCGGGGTTCGCTGTGGCCCAACAGACTCAAAGCTGAATTAATTGCGACATAGGTGGCAAGTGCCAACAGTAACGTTCCCGCAACGCGGGCAATCCTCCTTTCCATGTCCTCGTGAGCGATGGCGCGGAATCTCCACAACACAACAATCGCTGAAAAGAGTTCGATGGCACTATCTCCGCCGAACGCGAGAAGGGCTGGGCTGCGGGCCGTCCACGCTGCAAACAGAGACACTACAGCCTCGACAGTCATCCAAATGATTGTGAGTACTTGAACTCGCCGAATGCGGTGGATAGCTTCTGGGGCAGCAATAGAAAGTACAGAAGCCATTTGGGTGACTATTATCGCACGACGAAGTTCACGACTCCTGGCAGGGCCTTGCGCACCGCCCTACGCGCACCTCAGCCAATTACCGCAGATAATGGTCCGCCAGTCCAAGATCTGGCAAATGGCATCGTTATTGAATCAGTCTGCGATAATCCCGAGTTCTCGGCTACTCAGAAGTTATGCGCCGGTTGGCGATAAGCTCCAGTTCGTCCACGGCTCGCGCCAAGCGAGCACGCGTGTCGGGGTGGAGGCGAGCACCACGGCGGGCCTGGATAATGGTGTCGCGACTTAGATCTGACTGCTTGAGTTGGCGTAGTGAGAATTGGCCGATCCGCTTTTGCAAAGCCGGATCTACCGCCCGAGTGTTGGCCGTTTGCCCGGACTGATATCGAATGGGTCCTGCGTTTTCAAGACTGCTAATATCTTCTCCTTCTTGGGCCTTCCGTTCGACTTCCTTTCCGATTGTGATGAACGGAATCATTGCGTGGATCGGCCGTCGGAGTAGTAGACCATTTGTGTACGGACCACAGGGCTTGCCATCAGGTGAAAGCGATTTGTCCTCCGGGTGGAGGTAGTGACGCCACAGAACTCCTGAAAGAGTCTGCGGCAAAAGTTTCCGCACATCGTATTCTCCGCCCAAATAGACCGCAGCTCCGGTGTGGATCTCAGTGTATTCCCGCGTCAGCCACTCCTCTGGATGCTTGCTGAACGATCCGACCAATGTGCAACTCGTAGCCGATTGAAGCAGAATTGGTGAGAGGGCGAAATTGTATGGCTTGGCTGCTCCGGGATCGTGTTTTCGTAAGGCTGCCAGCACATTCGGAGTTGTCACGCGGATTCGCATGACCGCCGGAAACTTTCCGAACCACAATTCACGCGTCACCAGCGCGTTTGCAGGATCGTTGAGGTTACGGAAATGGTTCTCCAGAAGCCGTTCCCATGACTCGACGATCCAGCGTGGATAACTGGTCTTCTGATCCTTACAGTCGGTGGGGATGTAGCGTTTACGCTTGTCGGGTAGATACAACATGCCCAGGCCGTGTTCGCTTAGCTTAATGATTTGTATTTTTGATTTTTGCCGCGCGTAAACCACATATCTCTTGGCGGATATAGCCACCCCGTAGAGTTGGCGCGGCTTTCCTTTGCGGTCGTAATTGCAGTCTTCGATCTTGAGAATATCCTCTACGACCTCTTTGTCGTAGGGATTCAGACCGTTAAGTGTGGCGCAAATGCGTTCCACTTCCCTCTGGAGCGGCGAACGAAGTGGGGCTGGGGCTAAACCATGGCTCCCCATCTGGCATGGGCTGTGCGGTCACGGTAATGTTGCCCGAGAACTCGATGCACGTCCACCGAAAGGCTTCACCCTCCCGGATTGGCCCGTTCGTCACAATTCCCGTTATTACATCCACGGATGGCATTGGCACGCGAACCTCCTGTTGGCTGATTGGCCTCTTGAATCCTTCACTTCCGCTGTATCAAATCCCTGGGGTCACTTCACGGAATCGTTAAGGGCGGAGATTACTCCGCCCTTTTGGTTAAAGCGGAGCCAGGAGCGCCGGCCAGGAGGCCTGCGCTTTTAGCTCCGGCTTAGCTGGCCTTTCTCTCGCGTCTCTCGAGTCCTGGCATCGAGTCGCCAACAACGATGTGCGCGGCACTGCTAACGTTCATGCCGCCAACGATGTAGGTGACATACTGTCCTAATGGGGTTATTTGCGCTGCCGTCACCGTGACGCTTGTGTCCCCCTGGGTTATCGTGGCGGGGTTCGGGGTGAACCATGAATCCGTGCTCCCCACCTCGTCTTTCCCAGTTATCGTAACGTTATTCCCTTGGGCGGAGGAGATTGTAAACTCGAAAGTCTCAGTATCTTTGATGTCTCCTGAGACGGTTGCGGTGGTTAGATTGACCGTTGGCATGTGAACCTCCTGTGAAGTCTGATTGATAATTGATTTTTTGATCTTTGGCCCTTTACTTCTGCTCCATCAAAGCCTGATAACGGGGGTTGTCGTGCAGATTATCGAAATCCGGCGTTCCGCTGACCACTGACTTTGAGTACCCCGCAGCCAGAGCTTTGCTTAACCACTCCAAAGCGGGCCCGGTTTCGCGCAACTGGTTGTACACCAGGGCGGCGGCAAAAAGCAACTCTTTGTCGTTCTTTCCAACCAGCGAGCGATCCAGGTAATCGAGCGCTTTGCTATGGTCTCCCAACATGGCCCAATACCTGGCCAGGTCGCTTAGAACGTCCGTGTCGCGAGGATTGACTTTTAGCCGCTGCTCGGCCATGGAAATTGCCTTCTTGTAGGAATCCATTCCCGAAGACTTATTGCCGCCGTAGTAATAGGCGTCGCCGAGGTTTCCCCATGTCTGGTAATCGCTGTCATCAAGCTTGAGTGCCTCCTGCGTATTCCGTGCCGCCTGATCGAATTTTCGCAGCCGAAGATATGCGGCACCGAGGTTTTCATACGCGTAGTACGAGGGTCGGATTGCGATCGATTTTTCCAGGTCGCGCGTCGCCTCCTCGTCCTTGCCTTCGTAGAGCAGGACCGCCCCGAGGTTGCTGTAGTCACGGTAATTGTTGGGCTTAAGCGAAAGTGCCTTCTGGAACATCTCTTGCGCTTTGTCGTATTCGGACTGGCTCACATAAAAAACTCCCAGCGAACTGTATCCTCGCCAGTACTCCGGGCGAAGACTGATTCTCCGTTTGTAGGTCTCTTCGGCTTTATCCAACTGGTTGAGGTTCTGGTAAGCCTTGGCGAGCTTGACATATGCGTCGTCGTTTACCGGATCGAGCTGCACAGCTTGCTGGAACTGTTCAGCGGCTTTTTCAAATTCGCCTGTGCCATTTTCAATCGTTCCCAGACACATGTGACCTTCGGCGCCGGCATTGCCTAAATTGATGGCATTCGAACAAGCTTGCTGCGCCTGCTCGATCCAGCGCTTCTGTTGGGTCATGTCGTATAGATACCAATACGTCTCGCCAAGGCCTGCTTCCGCCGGGCCATAATTAGGATCAATCTTGAGAGCTTGTTTGAAAACGGTCTCGGCGCTGTCAAGCGCTTCGCGCTGAGCTCTGAGCCGGAGATAACCCACGCCTTGTACAAAATATTGATACGCCTCGGGCAAGGTTGTGGAGTGGGCGCCGAGAGCTTGCCGCTCCTCAGTGCGCAGGTTGATTTTCAGCGCGTCGGCGATGCCGCTGGTGAGTTTGTCTTCGATGGTGAACAGGTCCGAAACCGGAGCGGTGACGGAGTCGGCGGCGAGGTTCTTGTCGGTTTTGGCGTCGATCAGGCTATAGGCAGCGCGGACAAGGTCGCCATCCTGCTTCAGCGAAACCGCGAGGCCAAGATTGACGCCGAATTCTTTTTGCGCGTCAGCCAGCGTGGAGATTTTCTTATCTTCGAGCGTGCGCGCCGGAATGACCTCGATATCGTGGTTCGCGCTCAATTGCGAAAGTTTGGCGGCTACGTCTTCAAGCAGGCCTTTGCCGAAGGCGGTGAGCTTGGGATCGTCGGCGACGGCGGCAATGGGCAGAACGGCGAGGCTTTTGTGCTCGGGAACCAGAGAAGCGGGTTGCAACGCCGCAAGTCTGCCTGAAGATTCGAGCTTGCGCATAAGCCGCGGACCCCAGAGCACGGCGGCAATGATGACGATCAGCAAGGCGATCCCGGCCGCTATCTGCAACTTTCTGCGCGTAGACCAAACTGCGGCGATGCGAACCGTCTTGATTTTCTTCCCTGCTTCCACGTCCTGCCTCAACTTCAGCAGGTCGGCATGAACCTCGGCGGCCGTCTGATAACGCAAATCGCGATTCTTCACCAGCGACTTGTCGATGATTTCCTGCAGGCGGTGCGGCAGCCCGGGCATGGATTCGTTCAGCGAAAGCGGTGCCTGGCCCAGGATGGCATGAACCGTTACCGCCCAAGTCGGTCCCGTAAACGCTTGCTTGCCGGTGGCCATTTCGTAAAGCAACACGCCGAAAGAAAAGATATCGGTGCGCACGTCGAGCGGCTCGCCGCGGGCCTGCTCCGGTGACATGTAAGCCAAGGTGCCGACGGCCGCACCCGTGTGCGTGAGTGGACCGCTCACCGACATGGTGACGTCGCCGGAACTTCCCGTATCCGGCAGCGTGAGTTTGGCGAGGCCGAAGTCCATGATCTTCGCCTGATCGCGCGTCGTAATAAAAATGTTTGCCGGCTTGATGTCGCGGTGCATGATGCCCTTAGCATGCGCCGCCTGCAACGCGTCCGTGATCTGCAATCCCCAGTCCAACAAGGTGCCTAGCGGAACTGGTTGGTCGCCGATGCGCTCGCGTAGAGTCTGCCCTTCGAGCAGTTGCATGGCGATAAAGGGACGGCCCTGATCTTCGTCGATTTCGTAGATGGTGCAGATGTTGGGATGATCGAGCGCCGAGGCGGTGCGCGCCTCGCGTTTGAAGCGCTCCAGTGCGTGCGCTTCGACGGCCGCATTTTCCGGAAGGAACTTCAGCGCGACCAGACGTCCCAGGCGAATGTCCTCGGCTTTATAGACCACTCCCATGCCGCCCGCGCCCAGTTTTTCCAGGATGCGGTAGTGCGAGACAGTCTGGCCGTTCATGACGCGCAATACTCCGGGGGCGATAGCACGAATGGTACTCAGTTTAGGAGGAGGGTTGCAATACCTCGATGGGTTAGATTGCGGGACTACGTGGAGGGGGAAGGTTCGGACTGGAAAATGAAGATGCGAAGCCGAGGCCTTATTTCTTCTCTCCCATTTTCCGGGAAATCTCTGCCATGAGCTTGGGGCGAAGATCGGCTAGAACGCTGTCCACGATGCCGGCGATGTCGGCGGGAGACTCGGTTGTTTTGGCGGCAGCTTCGTGCGCGCTCTGCTCGGCACCCGCCGCAACGGCCATTGCAGCGGCAGCGGATTTCTCGGGCATGGGCACATCGAATTCCTGGCGACTGGATTCCGCCGTGACAGTCTTGGCATCACCGGCATCGCGAATCTGACGCCAACTCGCCCATGCGGCCGCAGTGCTCTTCACGGTTTCGGAATCTTCTTTGTGTTCTTCGGTGTGCTGGGTCCCGGTGTGCTGGGGCTCGACGATCGGGGCAAAGGCGTTGCTCGACGTCGCGGGGTCGGGTTCCGGCACGGGTTGCGATTCCTGCGGGACAGGCGTTGCAAAATTGGAAACTGCGGTCTCCACGATAGAGTTCACAAGCTCGGCGACTGGCTCATGATTTGCCGCCACGAACTCAGCCACCGGCGGTGGCTCGGGATGTGTCTCCTCGGTATGTGCCGGTTCGCTATGTGCTTCGAGGGGCGCAACCGGTGCAGTCACGGGGGGAGCAATCTCGGCCTCGGACTGCTGTGTGGATGGGCTGGCGACGTCGGGAAGACTTGTGGGCTCGGTGGGCACGAAAGAAGCCACTGCGGCGGCCTCGGATGGCGACGGCGCGGCCGGCATTGGTTCAGTTTGCCACGTCTCGGGGCTTACGGCGTGCTCTGGTTGCGGCACAGGCTGGGGTTCCGGATTCGACATGGTCGCAACGGGCAAATGCGGTTCCGCGGGCGCCGCGGAATCTTCGGACGGCGCTGCCTCCGGTAAGGCTAGTGGGGAGGCTGCCACTTCAGCCTTGAAGGCGGCATACACCTTCTGCATTTCCTCGTCGAGCGAGATTGTGGCCTCATCGCCTTCCAACGCAACCGCCACGGCTGTCCATCGCGAAGCACTCTCGTTCGCGGACATCGTCACTTCCGCTGTAGCTGCCATGGTCACAGGCAAGTCCTGCGGCTCTTCTGACCTGTCGTTCTGGTTGCCGCAGTGGTCCCCGGTAGCTGCAGCTGCTTGGCTGGCCACATTCTCGATTTTGTTTTCTTCTTTGGTTTCGTGAATGGCTTCGGCGTTCACGGGCGGAGCTGACTCTGGACTGGGGTGACTTGGCTCTTCGGAAGCCTTAGGCCCATCCTTGATGATGGCGCCCAGCATCTGTATCTGAGCGGCGGCGGCGGCAATCGCGGCAACTTCTTCGGGTGTGACGTCCTTGGGCAATCCGGCGGGCGCCAAGGCTGCGACATCCACATTTGCTTCGGCTGCCTTTTCAGCCTGGTGAAGCTTCTGTTCCTGCTCAGCGGCCTTTTCGGCAGCCATCTCAGCAGGGGTTTCCACCACCGTGCGGAGATCCCGGTTTATGGGGTTATAGATAGAAGCATCGTCCGCGACCTTCTCTTCCGGCTCGGCCTTCTGGTGGGGAAATCCAATCCTGCTTTTCCATCCGTTCTCTTCCCCGGTGGGCTGGCTTCGGCCCGCGCGGCTGACTTCCTCCGCCGCGGCAACCGCGCGTGCAAAGCGACCGGGCTTGGAGGGTTCGGCCCGAGGTACGACTTTATCTTCGAGCTTGGATAAGGCGCTGAGCAATTCGCTCGCTTCAAACGGCTTGACGATATAACCTTCGGCATGCACACGTTGCGCTTCTTCGGGCTTGAACGGCTCCAGCTTGCCGACGGACAGAAGCACAGGAATCCGGGCCGAGTCGTGCGATTCCTTGAGGCGCTGGCACACCTCCAGGCCGCTATAGCCGGGCATATACACATCGAGGATAACGAGGTCGGGTTTGAGTTCGGCGATCTTCTTCAGCGCGGCAGAGCCGTTATTGACGGTAACCACCTCATAACCCGCGTCGGTAAGAATCTTGCGCCCCATGTTCTGGGCGGTCACGCTGTCGTCGGCGAGCAGTATCTTCCGGGCCAAGGAAATTTTTCCTCTTATGAGGGGAGATATCGCGAAGGTAACCTGCCCGGCGACGTAAGTCAATGATCAGACGGGAGGTTACCTGGTTACTAGGGGTCAGGGTCTAGTGCGTTCAGAACGGCGCGAGCTAGGCGCGAAGGACCCTAAAGGAAAAGCGCTCGAAAAACCTCTGCGACATTAAGCTTTTTGCTGAATTCGTCGTCCAAAAGACGAGCTATAGCGTGTACCGTGTATCCGGAGGCTCGCCATGCCGTCAGCCGCCGTTCGCTTTCGCGTCGCTGGACTCGTGCTTCTTTGCCTCGCGCTGTCCGGCATTTTTAGCGCTCAAAGCCAGCGGATCAGTTCCGATCTCGTGGCGCACGAATGGGGCACATTTACTTCCATCGCAGGCAGGAATGGTCGAGCGGTGAGGTGGATGCCGTTGCGCGGATCTACCGACCTTCCACGGTTTGTGGAACATTTTATCGATACGCAATTCAAGATCGGCCTGGCGGGAAGAATCCGCATGGAAACACCTGTGCTCTACTTCTACTCTCCACATGAAACCACAGTGTCGGTGAAGGTCGGATTCTCCAAAGTAATGATTACGGAGTGGTATCCTCATGCCGGCCAGGTCAAACCTGATCCCAAAAGGATCCTGGATCGGGAAGCTCTCTTCCGGCGGCACGCCAGCGGCAGCATCGCGTGGGATTCCGTTACGGTGTCTCCGAACCTTGGCGCGCGCTTTCCGGGCGACGAGCATCCAGAGGACGAGGGTTCTCCGATCGATTCTTCCGGCGACAATCAAGGAAAGCAATACTACGCCGCCCGGGAAACTTCGGCCGCGCCGCTCGTCGTAAAGACCGCCGCTGGCGACCAGCAGGAAAGATTTCTTTTTTATCGTGGCGTGTCCACGTTTTCCGTGCCCATCTCGGCAAGCGTAGCGCCCCAAGGACAATTACACCTCACGAATCTTGCTCCGGAATAAATTCCCAGCGTGATTCTCTTCGAGCGCCGCGGAGAAAAGCTTGGGTACCGTCTCGGGGGCTCCTTGCAGAGCGAAATGTCGCTCGATCCCCCCGAACTGACTGCGACTTTTGATTCGATGAGCCGCGATCTCGAGAACATCCTGACCGGTCAGGGTCTGTATCCAGACGAGGCCCATGCCGTGCTTGAAACCTGGCGCCAATCGTGGTTCGAAGAAGCCGCTTGTTCTACATCGTACCGAACCGTTTCTTAAACACGCTTCTGCCGTTGACTATTAACCCCACGCCTTCGCAAACTGTGCGCGTGTTTGTGGGCAGGCTGGAGCTAATCACTCCCGCGACAACACAGGCGGTGGAGAAGATACTCCCCACTCACGACATCATGGGCCTGCAAAAGTACAATCGCTTCTTGGAGCCGATTCTCAAAGAGATGGAGGAGGCGAATCCCACCCGGGCCGGACAGATCGAAAGAGATTTGGACTTGACCTACCGTTCGGAAGTAGTTCAGCCACAGACCGCAAAGTGAGGAGCTTCGATCGCTGCAACGGGAACCGGGCAACACAACGCCGGGCCGAAGCGTTAGCAGTAGACGGCCGCTTCAGAAGGATATTATTTTCTTTAGACCCTTCTTTTTCTTCTTCTTGCTGCTCGAAACATCCTTGTCACTGGCCAGGCTGGTGCTGGAATCCGAACTCGCCGTGGCAGAACTGCTGGATGCTGATGCTGGCTGGCCTTGTTGGATCTCATTCACCTGCACTGGAGGCGGCAGAGGTTGACTGCCCGCTGCAACGGTCTGGGAGTCAGCAGCCGGGGTCAATTCGTTGGGGTCAGGAGTCCCGCCAGGTTTGGCGGCAGGAGTGGGAGTGAGTTCGTTCGGGTCTGGCGCATTCGCCGTTTTCGACCGGGCAAAAGGATCAGCATTCGCCGGCGGAGGCGCATCGGAGCGAGGAGCCGGCTCATTCGCGGCGGGAGGTCCGGCGGTCACCGTCTCCACGCTCAGACTATGTTCGCCGCCGGACATTCCCATCGCCCTCATGGCGGTTGCTCCCGCCTCTTGATTGGCTGCCACCGGCGTCGGATCCACCAGCGTAGGGTCTCCTACTTTCGCGGCTTGGGCCACATCGGGGCCTTTCTTCACCACACTCATCAAGCGGTCATAGGTGCTGGCCTCGTGCCGGCTTTCTTCCTCTTTGCGATTCTGCGCCACCGCGGCCTTCGTGGGCCGGGGAATGGGCTGATGCAACGCCGCCAGCCTTTTCTTGGCGTCATCACCGCGGTCCATCAGCGGATATCTTGTAATGATCTGCGAATAGGCCGCGGATGCTTCTTTGGTGAGTTCCTCGATCATGTTGGCCTTGATTTGCTCGCCGACGCAGCCCGGGTGAGGGCTGGTCTTGACGCAGGTGGGGCGAGCACGCATCTGCGCGATCTGACCTTCGTAGTCCTGGCCCAACAGATAGAGCGCTTCATCGGCTCGGCTGTAGAGCGGGTATTTCTCGACCAACGTCTTCAACCGCGCGATAGATGCGGGATACGACAGGCGATAGAAGTAGAATCTTCCAATGTCGAACTCGCGCTCGGCCAATACTTCCTGCACTTCGAGCAGACGTTCTTTCCCTTCTTTGACCAGCTTGGGATTATCGGGATACTGCATGATCAGATTGCGATATTCATCCTCTGCCCGCTTGGCGTGGGTATAATCGCGGTCTGCCTTCTCCATCTGCTGGTACTGGATGTTGGCGATCTTCAATTGCGCTTCGGCCGCTTCGGGCATGTTGGGAAAGAAAGTTTCGAAATCGCGATACTCCTGTTCAGCCTGGGCCAGCGAAGCTGTGCCGCCTTCGGCGTACCAGGAATCGCCCACTGCCAGCTTGGCGCGGGCGATGAATTCCGAGTCCGGGTAGGTGTTGATGAGAGTTTGCAGCGTCATGCGAGCCACGTCGAAGCGGTTGTGCTTCATCGCGTCCATGGCCTTGTCGAACAGAACCTTATCCGGCTGCTTCGATCCCACATTGGCCAGCGGATTGACAGACTTCTTGTTGCTGCAAGCCGCCATGATCAGCAGCAGCATGGCCAGCACCGATATCGATGAAACTCGACGTGACATAAGACCTCGGATCAAAATTGCCAATTGGCAGTTGGCAATCGAAGATTTCTAGACTTTCAACAGCGCCGCTTCCGTCGCCGCCTTCAGCAGCACCTCAGCATTCTTCTTTGGATCTCCGTTGCCGAATACGGCGTTGCCCGCCACCAGAATTTCCGCCCCTGCTCGCACCACGTCGGCCACGGTATCAAGCGCCACGCCACCATCGACTTCGATGCGGTAGTTCAGCCCGCGTTGGCTGCGAATCTCCACAAGCCGCCGCATTTTGTGCAGCGCACCCGGGATAAACTTCTGGCCTCCGAAGCCCGGATTTACTGACATCACCAGGACGTAGTCCACAATATCGAGCACCTCGATGAGCGTATCCACCGGCGTAGCTGGATTAATCACTACGCCGGCAAGGCAATCATGACTCTTGATCAGGTGCAGCGTGCGATTCAAATGCCGGCAGGCTTCCTGATGCACTGAAATCCAATCCGCGCCGGCTTCAGCAAACGCAGGAATGAATTCGTCTGGATTCTCGATCATCAAGTGACAATCGAGCGGCAACTTCGTGGCCCGGCGCAATGACTTAACGACCGGTGGCCCGATGGTAAGGTTGGGAACGAAATGCCCATCCATGATGTCCACATGGATGACACTGCCCCCGCCTTCGCTCGCGGCGCGCACCTGCTCACCGAGACGGGCAAAGTCCGCCGATAGAATCGAAGGTGCAAGTTCAATCAAACCTGGGCTCTCGTCGTCGGAAACCTTGTTAGAAGTTTACCATCCCAGAGGGCACGGCAGGCAGTGATTGTGGGCTGAACTGTAAGGATAGCTCCGGGCCGATCCGCAGGCGCCTCAAAGTCAAAAACAAGCGCATGTTAACCTCGTCGGAATGGCTGCTGCGCCCCAAGTCATAAGTGCCGGCTACGGTCTGGCCGCTGTATTGGCCTGGGGCACCAGCGATTTTCTCGGCGGCTACGCTACCCGACGCGCCAACGCTTTTCTATTTACGACCGTGGTTAACATCGGAGGCCTACTTCTGGTCGGGACGCTGGCTTCAGCCAGTCATGTTCAATTTCCCTCCGGACAAAGCGTGGCCTGGGTGCTGGCTGGCGGCGTCACTGGGGGAGCGGCGCTGGCAATTTTCTATCGCGCGCTTTCCTCGGGAAGAATGGGATTGACCGCGCCCGTGGCCGCTGTGCTTGGCGCGGCGATCCCGACTGTTTTTTCTATGTTCACGGAAGGCATGCCGGGCGGAATTTCGATCGCAGGCTTTTTCCTCGCAGCTATCGGCCTTTGGCTGATCACGCGCGCCGAGGACGGCAACACTCCGGAGGGCATCGGGCTGGCCTTGATAGCAGGCACTGGATTCGCTGGATTTTATCTTTGCGTGCGCCAAGCCGGCGACGCTTCAGCTTTTTGGATCGCAACTTTCACCCGAACTGGCGGCTTGCTGATCACCGGAGTGATTGTTTTGCTGCAAAGGAAATTTAGCGACATCACTGGCGCCGGCGTGCGCTGGGGCATACTTACCGGCTGCGTGGATTCTCTCGGCACGATATTGTTCGTTCGCGCCAGCCAGGCTGGGCGTCTCGACGAGGCGGTAGTCATCTCGTCACTGTATCCCGCTGTTACGGTGCTTTTGGCCCGCATGTTCCTCAAAGAACACTTCACCCGGTGGAGGTTTATCGGACTGTTGGCAGCGCTGGCGGCAGTGCCGATGATTGCGGCAGGGTGAGTTTGAGTCTTCCATATTCTAGAATTTGGAATAAAGCCATGGCGCTGGTCGAAGTCAGAAACCTGAACAAGATTTATTCGCAGGGGGAATCTCCGCTGGGCGCAAAGATCAGCGGTAGAAACGAAGTTCGCGCCGTGGACGATGTCTCGCTCGACATTCATTCGGGCGAAACTGTTGGCCTGGTGGGCGAATCGGGTTCCGGCAAAAGCACGCTCGGACGTTTGATCTTGCGCCTGATCGAGCCAACATCGGGCAGCATTCGCTTCGAGGACCGGGATCTGCTCGCGGCCAGCCACGGCGAAATGCGCCGCCTGCGCCGCGACATGCAGATTATCTTTCAGGATCCTTTCGCATCGCTCGATCCGCGCTTCCGCGTCGAGGACATCATCGCTGAACCGCTTGTCATTCACCGGAACGCACAGCGAAACCCCCAGGGAACCAGAAACACAAAGGATGGAATTCGCGACCGCGTCGTCGAACTGCTGCGCGCCGTTGGCCTAGACGAATCCATCCGGCAGCGGTTTCCCCATGAATTCAGCGGAGGACAGCGGCAGCGCATTGGCATCGCTCGAGCCCTGGCGCTGCGTCCCAAATTCGTTGTGGCTGATGAACCGGTATCGGCGCTCGACGTCAGCGTGGGAGCGCAAATCGTGAACCTGCTCGCGCAACTGCAGCGCGATTTCGGCCTGACCTATTTGTTTATTTCGCACTCGATGCCAGTTGTGCGCTATCTTTCGACGCGCATCGCGGTGATGTATAGGGGCAAGATTGTGGAAGTGGGCTCAACGGAACAGATCACCGAAAGGCCGCAGCATCCGTATACGCGCAGCCTTTTGGAGGCGACGCCGGAGGTAGAGGTCTAATGTTACGCGTCGATTCCGGCCGTGCCCGCGATCTCATTGAACTGATTCTTGGCTACGGCTTGATCGTGGGCATCATCTGGACGCCGGACCGCCTGCAGCGGATTCTCTCGCCGATTGCTCTTGTGCTGACCTTGCTGGTGGTACTGGCGCGTCGCCGGGGTCGCGATGAACTGGGCCTCGGCTGGCGTGGTCTCGTCTCGTCGCTCTGGATTTTGGCCGCGGCCATCGCGGGCTCGGCCCTGAGCACTTTTGTCGCCGCGAAAATCGGCACGCTGCATCCGCTTTACAAAGGCGATCTCACGCATATCTTCGGCTACGTGTTATGGACCGTCTACCAGCAATTTCTTCTGCAGGATTTCTTCATGGACCGTTTGCTCCGCCTTCTGCACAGTGAAAGCGCCGCTGTGACTTTCGCAGGCACGCTCTTCGCCGCGGCGCATCTGCCGAATGCCGTGCTCACAGCGGCTACGCTGGTCTGGGGCATCGTTTCGTGCGCGCTGTTCAGGCGTTATCGCAATCTCTGGGCGCTCGGCCTGGCGCAGGGACTGCTCGGCCTCTGCTTCGCCGTCTGCGTTCCGGACGCGTTTCATCATCACCTGCGGGTTGGCTTGGGATATTTGCGCTACCACGGGCCGCAGCCCGTTCCGTGAGCAGGCTAAGGCGGCACGCAAGCGACGCGGAATACCAGCCAGGTGTGCAGGAACCAGATTTAGCGCGTGCGAGAGGAAAAAAACGCGCGACGACGAGGAGCAAGCTTCTGCGCGCCGTAGGCTTGCGCAGTCTCCGTTGAGAACCCGCACGCAGCGAGTTGATTGCTGAGTGTAGCGGTGTCGAAGAGCCGTATTCTGTGAACTTCGCATCCACGCCTGTACAGCTGGTCAACCCGCCAGAATGTTTCGATGTTTCTGACTAGCGTCCGCGAACCCTGATCCTCCTCGGTCTCGGCCAGTACGGCCCAATCTTCGCCTGAACTCCAATACCGGCCCGCCAGCGAGGGCCCGCCGAGTTCGATGACATCGAAGATGAGCATCCCGCCCACTGGGAGAACGTGAGACGCCGCGCGAAAGAAACTCTCTACCAGAAAGTCGGCGTCCGCACCTTCCGCGTGGTACGTTAGTGGCTCGCCCAACGCGACAATGGCCTGGCAAGCAGGAATCTGCGTCTCATAAACGGACCCGTGTATGAAGTGAGCTTTTGAGATGGCGGTCCGCGCAATCGCAAGCAGCTCAGCGGAACTGTCGATCCCTGTGACCTCAAAACCAGCCTCGACGAGCGCTGCGGTTAAAGGCCCCGCTCCGCAGCCAACGTCCACAACTCTCCGGATCTGTACGGAAGCACACTTGAGCAACCGGATGATTTCAGGCGCAGCACCTTGGGCAAGATTTCCAAAAGCCGCAGCCTGGATGTGTGCCAGATCCTGCTTGTAAAGCGGCTCCATAGAAATGACAGTCTATCTTCCTCTAAAACCACAGCCCCCACAACCAATCCACGCTGGCATGGGTGATCGTCGAGGCGGGCACGCGACGATTCTCTCGCCACGCGCGTCCATAGAAAATGCCAGCGATGGTGGCCAGTAGCACGTAGCGCCAGTTGAAATGGGCGGAGCGTTTGTTGAAGTGCGATAGGCCGAACAGAAACGACGCGATCACCAGAGCGGCGCGGCGGCCCATGCGGCGCTCCAGCAAGTTTTGGACCCAGGCCCGGAAGAAAAGTTCTTCCGGCACCGCAGTAAAGAAGAATATCAATATCCAGCGCAGCAGTGCGCTGCCGATGCCCGGCAGGTTGCGATGAGGATGGATGAAGCCCAGCGCCAGACCCAGCACGATAACGGCGGGCGTCAAGAAAACAAGCTCGCGCAGACCGGTTTTCCAGTCACTCCACTTCAGACAAAAATTGAATCCAGTGCCGCTGAGTTGCCGGATCGCCAGAAATCCGTAAAGACCGGCATCGACTAAGAGCAATTCGTTCAATGCGCGCAGGCCGCTGGGCCAGGCGTTCTCGAACCAGCGGAGATCGACGGCCAGCCCGAGGACCAGCAGGATGAAAGCGTCGCGCCAGTCGCCACGCTGGCCTGGATCGACCTGAGCAGCCCGCATCAGCAGCCCTGCGATTGCCACGGGCAGTAGCGCATAGAGAGCAAACCATGTCCACTGGAATATGTGGGCGGAGATGGAAACCATGGCGTAGGGCGCGACAAACAGCGCAGGGAGGCTCAGGCGCAACGCCACCGGCCAGCGCTGCACAACGCGAGTGACGCACTCGGCCGCGAATCCAAACAGTCCCGCTGTGGCCAGTTCCAAGGCGAACGCTCCCATGGCGACCGGGGTTACATTTTGCATAGGCTCATCTTAAACTCGCTTGTATCTTACTTGGTTGTTCGGGCTCGCTTGTATCGGAGCCGCCTCGCGGCTAGAATCTCTTCGCATCCGCAGGAGGCACAAACATGGCTGCCGATCCGCTTCCACCTTTGAGCGCATCCGTGACCACGCCTGAAGCCGCGCCGCTTTCGGAAGGCGTGCGCATCGTCAATACTTTCATCGCACCGTCGAAGACCTTTACCGATCTGCGCAGGAATGCGAGCTGGTGGGGACCGTGGCTATTGATCTCCATCATCTCGCTGCTATTCGTGTATTCCATGGATCGGCAAATAGGATTTGATCAGATCACCAAGAACGAGATTGGCCACTCCTCGCGCGCCGACCAATTCGACAAGCTTCCAGCCGACCAGCAAGCGAAACAGATTCGATTTTCCAGCAATCTGATTCGTTATCTGTCGTACGGAATTCCGGTAATGATCCTGTTCTACTTTGCGATCACCAGCTTGGTGCTGTGGGCGACTTTCAAGTTTGGCACGGGCGCGAATGTTTCGTACAAAACGGCATATGCCATCGTTTTCTATGCCGCGTTGCCCGGCGTCATTGGTTCAGTTCTGGGAGCGATTTCGATGTTTGCCGGAGTCAGTCCTGAAGCCTTTAATGTGAACAATCCGGTGGCGACGAATCCGGCCTATTTCATGGATCCGACGGCCAACAAATTTCTATACGGGATGGCTTCCGCCTTGGACGTCATCGCAGTCTGGACGATCGTTCTGTTGGGTATCGGATTTTCCTGCAATAGTAAAGTGAAACGGACGACCGCTATTGTGATCGTCGCCGCGTGGTATTTATTCTGGAAGTTGGGGGCCGCGGCACTCGCGGCCCGGTCTTAGAGGCGGGATGCAAGTCGCCCAGGGACCGCAACGTGTTAAACCTACAGTGCGCAGGTTAAGGAGACTCTCCATGCAACGGATTCTGGTCACGCTTCTCTTCGCATGTATCTGTATCGGTTCCGGATGGTCGCAGACAATGGCTCCACCGTCGTCCGCGGCTGCCGCGGCAACTCCGCAAGCTTCCGTGCCGGTGAAAGATCCCGTCACAGCGTCGCTGCGCATGCTGCTGCCCCGCTCGCGGAATAATATTCTCGGCGCCATCACCGCCATGCCGGCCGACAAGTTTAATTACAAGCCGACGCCTGAGCAAATCAGTTTTGCGCATCTGGTTGTGCACATTATCGGCTACAACAACGCCGCTTGTGCCAAGGCGGCCGACGTTGCCGCACCTAAAGTTGAGGAAGTCAAGGAAACCGATTCGAAGGACAAGTTGCTCGCGGCGGCGACCGCTTCGTTCGACTTTTGCGGCGATGCCCTCGGCAAGATGGACGACTCCAAATTGGGCGACAGCATCGAACTTTTCGGAGGACGCCAAGGTCCCCGCGCCATGGTCGCGTTGGGTGTCGCCAGCGGATGGGCCGACCATTATGCGGCCGCCGCCATGTATTTGCGGCTGAATGGAATTCTGCCGCCGACGGCGCAGCCCAAGAAATAAAGCGACGCTGACCTTAATCGAGACTTAGAACGGGGTTACTTTATCTGTACAAGCTCGCCCGCCGATGCTGGCGCGGGAGTCGGGGCAGCGGGATGCTGCGGTGCGCGCCAGCTGTCGAAGATCGAGACCTGATGTACGCACGAAACCGTGCAGTGCGGCGCACAGCTTTTTTCCGTTAGGTATTCGCGGCGCATATCGTCGCGCGTGTAAGTCGCGAGCGGCACTCCGGGATAGCCGCGCTGCTGCGAGCAGTAGTGCACCAAGCCGTCTTCGCAGATGTAGAGATAGCGCGCGCCGGCGCGGCAGCGCCAATGGTTGGACAGGCCCTGCGCAATGTTGTCCTGGAAGGCGTTGATGCGGGTAAAACTGCGCTTCTCCATCGCCTTCATCTCGTGATAGATGCGACGCTCTTCTTCGCCCAGCGGCTGCAACTGGCCGCTGCCATCGTGAATGATGCCGACGGTCGAAGTGAAACCGAGTTCGATCGCGCGCTTGCCGATGGTAAGTGCGTCCTGCGGATGGTGAATGCCGCTGCCCACAACGGAATTGATGTTCACATGAAAATCCGCATGCTCGGCGAGCAGTTGCAGTTTCTTGTCGAGAACTTTCAGACTCTTCTTGGAAACTTCGTCGGGATTGACGTTGTCGATGGAGATCTGCAGCCACTCGAGTCCGGCGCGGTTGAGGCGCTGAATGCGTTCCGCCACAAGCAGGTATCCGTTGGTGATGAGGCCTGCGATCATGCCGTTCGAACGAATACGGCGGATCACGTCGTCGAGTTCAGGATGAAGCAGCGGCTCGCCGCCGGAAATCGTGACTACTGCAGTGCCGAGCGCGCCCAGCTTGTCGATGCGGCTGAACATTTCTTCCGTGGGGACCGGCTTCGAGAAATCGTCGAACTCATTGCAGTAAGTGCAGGCTAAGTTGCAGCGGCGGACGGGGATGATGTGCGCGAGTAAGGGGTGGTCGGTTGAGGCGAGAGCGCGCGAGGCCATAGCGGCTCCGCGCAGGTTGCGGTGCAGGGCTTTGGCGCGGCGGCGCAAGGATGTAACGGCTGATGGCATAGATTGAATACTCTTAATTACAGCATGGATGCCGGATTAATGCAGGCTTGGAAACAGCGGTCGGCGAAATTGTGGGACCGAATGGGACCTACGGCACTGCGGGTTGACAGCTTCATTCGATGAGCTCGCGCCGAGACTCGTCGTCTCACGCTATGAGTTCGTGACCGGCTTTATTGAGAGCTTGCACAGTTACTCCTGCGAACTCTTCTTGCACGAGAACGTAGTCAGTGTCGTACGTCGAGATGGCAAAGATGGGAATGCCACTATTCGATAGCGGCGCGATGAAGGAGAGCAGGACTCCGGTTTGCGAGAAAAGGAACGGGCCTTCGAGCTTGAGGCAGATCCAGGGACGTGAGGCATGCGCGTCCGCGGGAAGATTGTCGGCGGGGCAGACGATGGAGAGTTCGTCAGCGGTGCGGGTCACAGAGGTAAAGTCGCATTTCGTGGCCCAGCTGGGAACCGGCGCGTCCGAAGCCAACTGCACGATGGCGTAGAGACCGGGGAGTTGGCGGAATTTGAGCATGGATTGAAGCGAGTTTAATACAGCATCGACGTAGACGGGGTTCACGGGCAGGAGTGCCCGCGCCACACAAATCGTTGGACAGCCAAGGGCGGCTGTCCCCACATGGAACGTTCAGCCCTCCACCGCTTTACGCACCGCGGCTCTCGCCAGCAGGCGAGTGGAATCCAGCGTGGGTAGCGGCGAAGATTCCGGCGCGACCAGTAGCGGAATCTCGGTGCAGCCGAGTACGACCGCATCGCAACCCTCATCCTGCAGTGACCGGATCACTTCCACGTAATAAGCCAGCGAGCGCGGCGGGAATTGACCGTTGACCAGTTCGTCCATGATGATCTGGTCGAGACGTTCGCGCTGCTCTGCTCCGGGAATGCAGTGCTCGATGCCCGCGGCTTTCAGCGCTTCGCGGTAGACCGGGCCCTCCATCAGATAGCGCGTGCCGAGAACAGCGAGGCGCTTGAACTGGCATCGCTGCGCCTCTTTCGCAACTTCTCTCGCAATATGCAGCCAGGGACGCGGCGAACGATGCTCGACCAAGTCAAAGGCTTGGTGGATGGTGTTGTCAGGACAAATGAGAAAATCGGCGCCGGCGTGGGCCAGCTTTTCCGCCGAAGACAGCATGAGTTCGGCCACGCCCGCCCAGTCGTTCGCGTAAACGCACTTCATGTATTTCGCGAGCGAATGTGAGTGCAGCGAGACTTCGGGATGATCGTGCTTGCCCAGCATCTGCGCGCCTTCGAGCGAGATCGTGCGGTAGCAGAGCGCCGCTCCCTCGGTGCTGCAAGCGACGATGCCGATGTGGAGGGACATAGTTCTCGGTTCTCAGAAAGACTAAGCTGATCACCGATTTGACTGCAAGCGCGATTCTGATCAGAAATTGGAAATTATCTTGCGGCGGCGGCGTCGAACAGGTTCAGGAATTCGAGCTTCTTTTCCGCTGGCAGGAAAGACGCTTCGAACGAGTTGCGGGCAAGTTCGCGGAGGTGCTCGTCGGTGAATCCGAACGTTTGCTGGGCGAGCTGGTATTCGCGCGCGAGCGTGGTGCCGAACATCGCGGGGTCATCGCTGTTCAGCGTGATCATCACTCCATGGTCGAAGTAACTCTTCGCAGGATGATCGTTGAGGTTGGGGCAAAGGCCGGTGCGCAGGTTACTGGTGAGGCAGATTTCGACCGGAACCTGGCGCTGGGCAAGCTCTTCGACAAGATCGGGATCGTGGAAAGCAGTGAGGCCGTGGCCGATGCGTTCGACGCGCAGGTTGAGCGCTCCCCATACGGATTCCGGCGGGCCGGTCTCGCCAGCGTGGGCCGTGAGGCGCATGCCGTGGTCGGCGGCCCAGGCATAGGCATCGCGAAAAACTTCCGGCGCCGCTTTCTGCTCGTCACCGCCGATGCCGATGCCGACGACTTCGCGATCGTGATAGCGGACGGCAAGCTCAAAGACCTTCTGCGCGGCCTCCGCGCCGAACTGACGGACTGCGTCGAAGATCCAGAGCACAGAAATCCCGAAGTCGCGGGCACCGCGGGTGCGTCCGCGATCAAGGCCTTCAAAGATGGCAGCGAAATCCTGCTTGCGCCAGAGGCAGACGCCCACCGAAATGTAAACCTCAGCGTGCAGAACGTTTTCTTCTTTGAGACGTTGCATCAGGCGGTAGGTGATCAACTCGTAGTCTTCCGGCGTGCGCAGGTGCTCGGTGATGTTCTTGAAGGCGAGCAGGAAACCTTGGAAGTCTTCGTAGCGGTAGAGTGCATCGATTTCGGCCTGGGTGGCGCGTTCTCCGTGACGCTGGCGGAGTTCGAGCAGCGTGACCGGTTCGATTGCGCCCTCAAGGTGCAGGTGCAACTCGGCCTTAGGCAGAAGGCGGAGAAAACTGCTCGGCGGCCGATCGAGTGCGGAGGACATGATTCCCTGATTGTAGATTCTTGCTGGAAGATTTGCGAGGCCAAGAGAATCAACCACGGAAATACGGGGTTCCGGAGAGAACACGGGAAGGCATTTTTCGATTGGGCGGTCAGGAGAACAGCGCGTTCTTGCTGACGGCTGATAGCTAAAAGCTGATAACTACTTCTTCACGAACTCGCTTCGGTGTCGGCTGTAGAAGATGTAGATGAGCAGGCCGAGGCCGAGCCAGATTACGAAGCGCAGCCAGGTGATGACGGTGAGTCCGGTCATCAGGCCGCCGCAGAGGACGATCGAGATCAGTGGGAACCAGGGTACCAGCGGCACTTTGAAAATGCGCGGGCGGTCGGGCTGGGTGCGACGCAGGATGATCACTCCGAGCGAAACCAGAACGAAAGCGAAGAGCGTGCCGATGTTCGAGAGATCGGCGGCGTCGCTGATGGCGAAGATTCCGGCGGGGACGCCGACGGCGAAGCCTGCGATCCAAGTGGAGTAATGGGGCGTCTTAAACTTGGCGTGAACTTTCGAGAAAAGCGCCGGGAAAAGGCGGTCGCGCGACATTGCGTACCAGATGCGGGCCTGGCCATATTGGAAGACCAGCAGCGACGAAATCATTCCGGTGAGAGCTCCGATAACGATGACGGATCGCGACCAGCGGCTGGCACCGAGTACCTTCAGCGCGTAGGCGACGGGAGCCTGGGCGGCTTCGCCGGAGACGAAGGTCGTGTATTTCATCATGCCGAGCAGCACGATGGAGACTCCGACGTAGAGGATGGTACAGACGATGAGCGAGGTGATGATGCCGAAGGGTAAGTCGCGCTGAGGATTGCGCGCCTCCTCGGCCGCCGTGGAGACGGAATCGAAACCGATGTAGGTGAAGAAGACGATGGCGCCTCCGGTGACGACGCCGCCAAATCCGGAAGGAGCGAAAGGATGCCAGTTGCTGGGATTTACCAGGGCGCCGCCGATGACTAGGAAGACCAGAATGGCACCGATCTTGATGGCGACCATGACGTTGTTGGCTTCGGCGGATTCGCGCACCCCGCGCACGAGCAGCACGGTGAGGATGAAGATGATGAGGAAGGCGGGGAAGTTGAAGTAGGAGCCGGTCCAGTGCCCGGACTCCCAGACGGGCGTCGACCATCTGTCGGGCAATCGCACGCCGAAGGATTCCAGTTGGGCTTTTGTGTAAGCGGCGAAGCCGATCGCGACTACGACGTTGCTGACTACGTATTCGAGAATGAGGTCCCAGCCGATGATCCAGGCGAAGATCTCACCCAGCGTGGCATAGGAATAGGTGTAGGCACTGCCGGCGATGGGGATCATCGAGGCCAGTTCGGCGTAGCAGAGGCCGGCGAAGCTGCAGGCCATCGCGACCAGAAAGAACGAGATAGCGATCGAGGGCCCGGCCGGTGGGCGTCCGTGCATGAGGACAGCTCCCATGCCACCGCCGCGAAAGAAGTTCACGATAATGTCGAGAACTTGCGCGTGGAGAATCGACGGGGCCTGGAAATATTCTCCGGCGGCGGCCGTTCCGGTAAGCACGAAGATGCCGGAGCCGATGATGGCGCCGATGCCGAGCGCGGTCAGCGACCAAGGGCCGAGAGTTTTTTGCAGCCGCTGTCCCGGAACCTCGGATTCGGCGATCAGCTTATCGATCGACTTGCAGCAGAAAAGCTGGTTGTCGGAGGTGCGAACCGTTGCGGCGGGTTCCGTGGTTGGTTGTGACAAGAGGTAGTGGTCTCCTCACAGCGGAGTCGGGCATGGACCGCCGGTCTTCGGTCCATGCCCGGATTGCTTAAGCCAGACGCCTTACCGCTTCGACTGGCCGCGAGCCAACTTCTTCACCTTGCGCTTCTTCGACCCGCGGGCGTAATCGCGGGGCTTCTTTGGCTTTTCCGCTTTCGCCTTCTTGCGAGCCGTTCGTTTTGATTTCTTCCGTTCTTCTTTGGTTAGTTGTGCAGTGTTTGCCATGAATGCTTTCTTGGATCAGTAATTTGGTAATTGGGTAATTTCATGATTGAGGCCTTAGATCGGGTCCTGAAATTATCCGAGTACAAAATTACAAGATTCAGAAATCGAGCTCAAGCGCGCTCGAGCTGGGCATACTTCTCTACCAGCTTCTTCAAGCCGAAGCGAGGAAATTGTACAGTAATCTTGGCTTGTTCGCCTTCTCCTTCTCGCTGGTAGACCGTTCCTTCGCCGTATTTTGGATGACGGACCTTCTGGCCGGGGCGGAATCCGCGCTTGCCAGTGGGCTCTTCGACGGGAATTTTCCCGACAGTAAACTTCTTGCCGCGGCTGGCGAAAAACTCGGCGATGTTCTCGATGGAGTTGTAGGGCTTGGCCGGGACGGTTGGCTTTTGGCGGCTTGCCGGAACGCCACTGCGCTTCCAGGTTGCGCTCTGGTCTTCGTCTTCGTAGGAATAGTGCGTATCTCCGGCATCGTAGGCTGCGGGGCTGAGCCCCGCTGGACCCCTCGACTGCGCTCGGGGCAGGCTCCCGAGGGCGGCCGTCCCCAGATGGCCTGTGCTTACGTTCGAAGTGCTGCGGCGCTTGCCTAGCTCTTCGACCAACTGGATTGGGACTTCTTCCAGAAACCTTGACGGGACACTCGCTTCGGGCAGATCGGTGCCATATCGGCGACGGTAGACGGCGCGGGTCAGGATGAGCTGGTCCATGGCACGTGTCATGCCGACATAGCAGAGACGGCGCTCTTCTTCGACGTCGTCGGGTTGGAGCATGGTGCGCGAGTGCGGGAACAGGCCCTCTTCGAGGCCGCTGAGAAAGACCAGCGGAAATTCCAGGCCCTTGGCCGCGTGCAGGCTCATGAGAGTGATCTGGGAACGCTCGTCATAGTCGTCGGCATCGCTGATGAGGGCGGCATGGTCGAGGAACTGATCGAGGGTTTCGCCGCGATCGCGCGAATCCATGGCGGCGTTGACCAATTCGCGCAGGTTTTCGATGCGGGAGAAGGATTCGGGCGTCTCTTCGGCTTCGAGAAGTTTAATGTAGCCGGTGCGGTCGATGAGGAACTTAAGCAGGTCGGCGGTGGAGGCGGTCGTAGCGCCAGCATCTCGCCGGCCTGGGAGCGGGCGGGATGCCCGGTCTTCTTCCTGCACGACAGCCGGCGGGACGCCGAGGCTGCTGTCGGCCGCATCCCCGGTATAGGCTCCGCCGAAATCGAACGCGGTGTTGTCCAATTCGTTAGGGTCGAAGGCGGCCGCGTCGTCCTCGGCTGCTGGCTCGGTTTCGGCTTCTGCCGGCGCAAGCGGTTCGCCAGGGTCCACACTGTTTTCCAGCTTTTCGGCAAATGTTCCGGACAAGATCGCTTGGGCCTCCACGATCAACTGCTGAAAGTTTTTCACCGCGGCGAGTGCGCGCTGCGGCAAGAGTTGACGGCGAATCGCTTCTCCGAGTGCACCCCAGAGCGACAGACCGGTTTCCAGAGCGAGGCGCTCGATGGTGTCGATGGTACTTTTGCCAATGCCGCGAGTGGGTGTATTGATCACGCGCAGGAGCGAGATGGAGTCATCCGGATTCTGGATGACCTTGAGGTACGAGATCATGTCCTTGATCTCGGAGCGCTCGTAGAAAGAAAATCCTCCGACCACTTTGTATTTCAGGCCATAGCGGCGCATGGCCTCTTCAAACAGACGCGACTGGGAGTTGGTGCGGTAGAGGACGGCGGCGCGCGGAGTTTCCCCGCGTTCAGCGGCCTCCCGCAGATATTTTGCAACGTGGTCGGCGGCGAAGAGTGCTTCGTTTTCGCCGTCGGGGGCTTCGTAGTAGCCAATCTTTGTACCGCCCTGGCGCGCGGTCCAGAGATTCTTCCCTTTGCGGCGGAGGTTGTTCGCGACCACAGATGACGCCGCCTGCAGAATGTTTTGCGTGGAGCGGTAGTTCTGTTCTAGGCGAATGATCTTCGCCTCGGGAAAATCCTTTTCGAATTCGAGAATGTTTCGAATGTCGGCGCCGCGCCAGGAATAAATCGACTGATCTTCATCGCCCACGGCACAGACGTTGTGCTGCTCGCCCGCCAGCATGCGCATGAGTTCGTATTGCGGACGGTTGGTGTCCTGGTATTCGTCGATCAGCAGATATTGAAAGCGGCGGTTGTAATACTCGCGCACATGCGCGGCGGATTTCAGGAGGCGCGTCGCCTCGAGTAGCAGGTCATCGAAGTCGAGGGCATTGGCTTTGCGCAGCTCCTTGCGGTATTGCTCAAACAGATGTGCGATCTTCTCATTCTTTGGATCGGCTGATTGCAGGTAGAGTTCCCGCGGATCGAGCATGTGATTCTTCGCCCACGAGATCCGCGACAGCACAGTGCGAGGCGTGAGCTGCTTGTCGTCAACCCCAAGGCGCTTCATGATTCCTTTGACCACCGATTGCTGGTCGCTTTCGTCGTAGATGACAAATTTCTTGGTGTGACCAATCGGCGGTTGGCCGGGCGTGGCCGAGGGAATCTGCAAAGCTTCAATGTCGCGTCGAAGAACTCGCACGCAGAATGAGTGGAACGTCGAGATGAGCGGCTTGGCAATGCTCAGTCCGCCAACCAGCTTTTCGACGCGTTCGCCCATTTCGGCTGCGGCCTTGTTGGTGAAGGTCATCGCCAGAATGGATTCCGGCATCACTCCCATGTGCTCGATCAGGTAGGCGATGCGGTAGGTGATGACGCGCGTCTTGCCGCTGCCCGCGCCGGCGAGGATCAGCACGGGACCCTCGGTGGTTTCGACGGCTTCGCGCTGCTGCGGGTTGAGTTGGTCGAGAAAAGACAATGCGGAAGTGGCTCCGAGGCTGATGATTCAATTTTACAGGATTAGGATTTGAGATGGTTTGCACGTTCTCGCCGCACGTTCACACCCACGCGCCCATCAGATGTCCCAGGCCGCCACGGACCTGAAGGCCGTCGGCGCGATCCTTGAAGTAACGGGCGTTGATTTGTTCGCCTTGCAGGAACTCTGTGCGCCGGAATCCCAGACTCTTCAGTTCGTCCTGCAATTTTCGGGGGTCAAAGAACAGCTGGAAAGGCTCACCGGCTGCGGCTACGCGTCTCGAGAGCGCGTCGAGCGCCATCCGTTGGCCCGGATTGAGGAGCGATCGATCCACGGCAAAATCGAAAACAACCCCGCTGCCCGCAGGCAGTCTGGCGATCAGCGAAAGCGTTGTCATGCTGGCTTCATGGGTGAGGTAGGGCGTTACTCCAAGCCAGGAGAAAAACGCCGCGGCGTCTGAGTTAAGTCCGGAGTGCTCAAGGCCAGCTTCGAGCGTCTGTTGTTCGAAGTCGATGGGCACGAAGGTTAAGGACGGCGGAATCGGAATGCCCGCCACTTGCAGTTGCTCACGCTTCCAAGCCTGTGTGGCGGGGTGATCGACCTCGAACACCCGCAAACCTGGATGAGGGTTGCGGTAGGCGAAAGTATCGAGTCCGGCGCCCAGGACAACGTATTGAGTTACGCCATGCGCGACGGCGCAAGCGAGTTCGTCCTCAGCATAGCGGCTGCGCGCTGCCATAAACGCACGGAACGCGCGGGAGAAGGAATGATTCTCTTTCGGGTTGGAGCGCAGCGCTTCAGCCGCTTCCGAGCCAATGACGCGCAGCGCCAACGGATCGTCGAGAACTTTAGGCCGGTCAAGAAGCTGGTGCGCGGCCCGCCGAATCGCCACCCGATACGCAGTTCTGCTGAAATTACCTTCTTGCATCCGCAGACTTAGCCGGTTCCTGCCCGTTCGGCTCTGCACTCCTCGCACGGGCAGACTTCACGCAGGAACTTCCAGGAGTAAATGCCGAGGTCGTGATCGTCGTTCCACGCGAATCTGATGGCATACTTACCGATCCCTTCCGCGGAAACGGGCTTAGCCGCCGCTTTGAACATGGGCAGCATGCCGGGAGCAAGTTTGGCGGGCTCACCAGGCTTACGGCCGGATTTGTCGCGCTCTTCGTTGCACATGGCGCAAGGGCAGGCGTCGCGCAAGTAGACAAAGCCGTAATGAGAAACGTGGCCGTCTTTCCACTCGATGTCTACTCCGGCACCGGTGGTGAGGTTCACCTTCACTGACTTGGGATCCGTGGCCGCAGTGGGGGACTGAAGCGGGGACTGCATAGCTTCAGTATCGCATACGCAAGAACCGAGGCGGCCGCAGGGAGCGTTCGTGCTAGTGGGCGGTGGTTGATGACGTCGAGCTTGCTTTAGGACTGGTAACGATTCCGATGGCCAAGCCCCCGATAGCTCCCGCCAGAATGCCCATAAAGACCAGGACAATGGCGCTTTCCACCAGGGTTGAGTTCCCACGATTCAGCATAGATTTCCTCCTTGGGTCCGCTGCAAAAAGACCGTTCATTAGTGTACCTCGGCGAGTCAATTGGAGCGAATTGTCGGCGAGGGCGGAAATCCGGTAGAATAAGGGGTTCCCTTAAAGTCCTGAAAGGATCTACAGCAGTCATGGCTCAACAGTGTGATATCTGCGGCAAGAAGCCGCAGTCAGGAAACCGCATCAGCCACGCCCATAACGTCACCAAGCGGCGCTGGAACGTGAATCTGCGTCCGGTGCACGCCCGCGTGGGCGCTACTACCAAGCGCATGCGGGTATGCACCGCTTGCATTCGCAGCGGCAAAGTGGTCAAGGCGTAGCAAGTCACCGCGGAGACAGTCGAGCGCGTCAAGAAGCGATTCCGGGTTCAATTTCCAACTAAGAATTCCCGGCTGTTCGCGTGCTCGGCGGCAATTCTCTCTACTGCACGCCCAGCAACTGCACATCGAAGATGAGAGTCGCATTGGGCGGAATCGGGCCACCCGGAGTGCCTTCGGCGCCGTAACCTAGATCCGGGGGAATGCGCAACTGGCGTTTGCCACCGACTCTCATTCCAGCGACGCCTTCTTCCCATCCCTTGATTACCTCACCGTTGCCGATTGTGAAATCGAAAGGCTTCCCGGCATCAACGGAGCTATCGAATTTCTTGCCGTTGGTTAGCCAGCCGGTGTAGTGCACGCGCACGTGGCTACCTTCTTTGGCCGCTTCGCCATTGCCAACCCGGATATCCCAATAGATCAGGCCGGAAGGGGTTTTCACTCCATCGCCGGTGACTTTGGTGGGAGCATTTGTGTTGGGGGTCGCGGACTTCCGGGCGGCGCTTTGCGCGAAGAGGAACCCTGCCGCCAGAGCGAGGATGATTGCAACTGCTGCAACGTACCTTGTCATTCTGAACTCCTTCACATCCATCTTACATAGATGGCACAGAGATGCATTAAGGGTTTCTCGGGCTTCTGGCCCCTTGTGCTCCACATTTTCTTATACCAACGCAATCACATCAATTTCCACCAGCACATCCTTTGGGAGGCGCGCCACTTCGACGGTAGAGCGGGCTGGCGGAGCAGCGCTGAAATACTTGCCGTAAACCTGGTTCATAGCTGCGAAGTCGTTCATGTTCTTCAAGAAGACGGTGGAACGGACAACCTTCCCGAGGCCGCTGCCTCCGGCTTCCAGAATCTCTGACAGATTGCGCAGGACGCGCTCGGTTTGCGCAGCCACATCACCTGTAATGACTTGCTCAGTGGAAGGATCAATGGCGATTTGGCCGGAAGTGAACACGAATCCGTTGGCTTTGATAGCTTGCGAGTAAGGACCGATGGCCTGGGGAGCGTCTTTGGTGGAAATGATTTCGCGCATTGGAACCTCCGAAGCGATTACCGCAGATGCAAACAAAAACGTCAATCCATTATGGTCTGCAGGCTTTCGTCGCCACGATTTCAGAGCGCCAGCAGGAATGCCTCTACTTCGTTCGCGAAGCTGATCGGGTTTTCGAAGTGGGGGACGTGCCCTCCATCCAGTGTCCGCAGGCGGGTGTTCGGCCGTCTCGAGGCCATCAGTTCGGCTGCGGCCTGAGTCGTCACTCTGCTGTCTCTCCCGCGGATCAGCAACGCTGGACATTGCGTGGCAAGCCAGTCTTGCCAGTAATTACCAATAAGGCATTTCTGCGACGCTAGAATGTCGCGGGGATCGAACGCCAGTTTCCATCCAGCTGGCGTTTCCCGGAACGAGTTTTCAAGGTAAGGCAAGAATCGCGGACCTACACGTTCGGCGAGCAATTCGCGGGTAGCAAACTGCCCCTCCCAAGCGAGCACAAAGCTTACGTCATCGTGCACTTCGGCGCCGATATCCTCGATGATAAGGCCGCGGACCTTTTCGGGATGCCGCGCTGCGAACTGATATGCGTTGACGCCACCGACGGAATTACCCAGGAAAATCGGGCCGCTTAGTCCGAGGTGTCCAATAAAGGCTTCCAGATCGCCAATGTAATCGTCGCGTGTATAGCTGGGTCCATGGTCGGAGTAGCCATGTCCGCGTTGATCGAGCGCGACCAGTCGCCAGTCGGGGGCCAGTGCCGCGGCAAGAGCCGCAAATGTGGTTGCCTCCATGACTTGCGCGTGCAGCGCGACGATTACCTTGCTGTTCTCACCACCCCAATCGACATAGGAGAACCTCAAGCCATTGTGGTGAAAGTCCTGCCTTTTCATGTCCGCAGGATATCCTTCAACCATGCTGGCGTCTATTGCAGAACGCTCTTTAGATCTTCTGCAGTCTCTGCACTTCATGCACGCCGGGGATTTTGCGCAGACCAGCCATGATCTGTTCGAGGTGTTTAAGGTCGGAGATGTCGAGAACGATCTCCACGCTGGCCTGGCTGTTGGAGGTGTGTGCGCCGATGTTGCGGATGTTGCTTTGCGCGTCGCCAATGACGCTAGTGATGTTTTTCAGCATGCCGAAGCGGTCGTCGCAGTAGACGGTAAGTTTGACCGGGTACGCCGTAGGCGTGCTCTCGTCGCGGGCCCACTCCACATCGATACGGCGTTCCGGTTCGTACATCAGGTTGGTAACGTTGGGACAGTTCATAGCGTGCACCGCGACTCCCTTGCCGCGAGTGATGTAGCCGACAATGCTCTCTCCGCGGATGGGATTACAACAGCGGGCGCGGTAGACCAGCATATCGCCCTGGCCTTTGACCATGATGGCGTTGTGATCGCCAAAGACGCGGCGGACGACGCTGGCGATGGCGCCGGGCTTCGAACTGAGTCCCTCAGCTTCAATATCGCCCGCCATGGAAGGCGTGGCGCCCGACGGAAGAAGGCGCGCCAACACCTGCCGCGCGGAATATTTCCCGTAGCCGATGCCGGACATTAGGTCATCGACCTTACCCAGTCCATAGCCGGACGCAACTTTCTGCAACTCCTCGTCTTTGATCTCTTTGAGCGCGATGCGATACTTGCGGGCTTCCTTCTCGATCACCTTCCTACCGATCTCGATGGAACGCTCTCGCTGGTGTACGTTCAGCCAGTGCTTGATCTTGTTGCGCGAGCGCGATGATTTGACCAGACCGAGCCAGTCGCGGCTGGGCTTGTGGCCAGCCTGGGTGAGGATCTCGACAATGTCGCCGGAATGCAGTTTGTGACGCAGCGGCACCATGCGACCGTTGACCTTCGCGCCAACGCAGGTGTGGCCGACTTCAGTGTGGATCGTGTAGGCGAAGTCGATCGGCGTAGCGTCCCGCGGAAGCACCACAACTTTGCCCTTGGGCGTAAAGGTGTAAACCTCTTCGGGGTAAAGATCGACTTTCAGAGCCGTAAGAAATTCATTAGGATCGCTGACATCGCGTTGCCACTCGACCACCTGGCGCAGCCAAGCGAGGCGCTGCTCGTCCTGCGCCGACACCGGGCCGTCTTTGTATTTCCAGTGAGCCGCGATTCCTTCTTCGGCCATCTTGTGCATCTCTTCGGTGCGAATCTGAATTTCGAAGGGCGTGCCATCTTCTGTGATGACCGAGGTGTGCAGCGACTGGTAGAAGTTGGGCCGCGGCATGGCGATGAAATCTTTGATACGCCCCGGCACCGGACGCCAGATGTTGTGAATAATTCCGAGCACAGCGTAACAATCCTGCAATGAGCGCGTGATCACGCGCATGGCAAAAAGGTCGTATACCTGGTCGACGGCAATGCGTTGCCGCTGCAGCTTCTTATGAATGCTGAAGAGTCGCTTCATCCTGCTTTCCACCTTAGCCTGGATGCCAGCTTCTTTCAGCTTGTCGTTCAAGATCACCTGCATTTTCGCGAGAAAGGCTTCACCCTGTTTGCGGCGGGCGTTGACGGATTTCTCCACCTGCTCATAACCGGCGGGATCGAGGAATCGAAAGCCAAGATCTTCGAGCTCGCCGCGAATCTTTCCCATACCCAGACGGTGGGCGATGGGCGCGTAGATCTCGAGTGTCTCTTCGGCAATTTTGCGCTGGCGGTCGGGCTGCAGATGCTCGAGCGTGCGCATGTTGTGCAGGCGGTCGGCGAGTTTGATGAGCACCACGCGGATGTCGTCGACCATGGCGAGCATCATCTTGCGCAGGTTCTCGGCCTGCGCCTCTTCGCGCGTGGCAAAATCGATTTTGTTGATCTTGGTGACGCCCTCGACGATGTGGGCGACCTGCTCGCCAAATTCCTTGCGGATATCGACGATGGTGACGGAAGTATCTTCGACCGAGTCATGGAGCAGGCCGGCGGCGATGGCGACTGGGTCCATCTTCATCTCGGCCAGCACTAACGCGACTTCCAAGGGATGCACCAGATAGGGCTCACCCGAGGCGCGCAGTTGACCTTCGTGGTGCGTCAAGGAATAGTCGTAGGCTTTCTTCACAATGGACAGATCGTCCTGAGGACGGTTTTCCTCAATCCGCCTCATCAGCTCACGGAACTTGGTGAGCGTAAGGGTAGTGGTCGCGATCTGTTGGCGCAAGCTCGCCATGTAGGATTATAGCCCGCGGGGAGATCCAACTCGGATAGAGGGCAACCGGAACGCTCGCTCGATTCTGCCTTCGGAGTCTGAGCAGAAGAAGATCGGGCCGAGGCTCAGCAGGTCAACGGACGACTCGCGACCACAGAGAAAAACGGCAGGAGTGACGTCCCCATCACCCCTGCCAGGCCCTGCTTTGCCGGGGACCGGCATAGTGCTCACCGGAGCCCGCATCTTCATTTCCGGCCAGCCAGTACCTCCGCATGAGCCTGGTTTACCGCATGCGCCAGGCCATCGCTGTTGAAGATCTCTTCGTAGGCGTGCTCGCCGTGGATGGATTCATCCAGGCCAATTTCTTCCGTCATCTCGCTGACTTTCACCGTGGTGAAGGCATCGATAATCCGGAGCATGGCGTAGGTGAACACGAACGCCCAGACCGATGAGAAGGTCACGGCCACGACTTGTTTCAGCAGGAAAATCGGATCGCCATAGAGCAGCCCGTTCGCCCCGTCCGGATTAAATTGCTTGTTGGCGAAAATTCCCAGCATGACGATGCCGAGGAAGCCTCCTACTCCGTGAACTCCCCAAACATCGAGGGCGTCATCCCAGTGCAGTTTGTTCTTGATCTCAACCGCGTAGTAGCAGACGACTCCGGAAACCAGGCCGATGATGACCGCGGTGGTGGGTGAAACATACCCGGCGGCCGGAGTGACGGTCGCCAACCCAGCCACCGCTCCGGTCAGCAGTCCGAGGAACTTCGGCTTCTTCTCGTTGAACCAGGCCACGAACATCCAGGCAACAGCGGCGAACGAGGCGGCCACATCGGTATTGAGAAATGCGGTCGCGGTCACCGAATCGACTCGCATTTCGCTGCCCGCATTAAAGCCGTACCAGCCAAACCACAGCAGACCAGTTCCCAAGGCAACCAGCGGGATGCTGTGCGGGCCGCGATCCGCGGTGTGGCGCTTCCCGACGTAGAGCACGGAAGCCAACGCTGCAACGCCCGCAATGTTGTGCACCACGATGCCGCCGGCGAAGTCCTTTACGCCCCATTGCTGCAGAAAGCCTCCGCCCCACACCATGTGCACGAAGGGGAAATAAACGAAGGTCAGCCAGCCCGTGAGGAACAACATGTAGGCCTTGAACGTAACCCGATTGGTGAAGGCGCCCGAGATGAGCGCCGGGGTAATGATGGCGAACATCATCTGATACGCAATGAACACAAATGCCGGGATGGTCTCATTCGGCGATGGGGTATTGAGACCGACCCCTCGCAAACAAACGTTGTGAAGGTTGCCGATGACCCCGTGCCAGTCGCCGCTGAAGCACAGAGAATATCCGTAGAGGTACCAGATCACCGTCGTCCAGCCCATGGAGACAAAGCTCTGAATCATGATGGCGAGGACGTTTTTGCGTCCTACCAGGCCGCCATAAAAGAAGGCAAGACCGGGCGTCATCAACATGACCAGGCTGGTGCATAAAATCATGAAACCTGTATTGCCAGTATCGAGATGCAACATGGAATCTCTCCTGGAATGAAAAGGTAAGAACTGCTTAACTCTCGATCGAAATCAGACAACAAGAAGCGATTGGAGACAGCCAGAATCACCGCGACGCGAAGGCCGGGCGACCACCAAGAATTGGACCTGGGAATAGATAGATGGAGATGTTTGAGAAAGAACCATTCGTCCGGCCGCTGACTGGAGGACCGGGAGGGGATGTCAGTGCGAAGGGCGGCCTTCCGCGGCTTACTCAGACTAAGGAGGACCTCTAGTCCTCCTCCAAGGGGACGTTAGACCTTGGCGGAGGGCGAAATCTGTGAGGAGCGTCACGGTCGCTAGTGCCGGAGGACACCGTCGCATCTCACGCCGGCGCTTGTTCAAGGGTGAGGTTAGTTTGGACAGACTTCCAGACTTGGATCTCAAACATAGAGAGGGCTGGGAGTGCATTTTATCCAAGCTGGTGGTGAGTGAAATGGCGATTTTTCGGTAGTGTCTTACTGAGTTAAGACACTACCGATTTATCGCCAGTTGACCCTTTCCCGGTTTGAACAGCTCGACCATATACCGAGAGAATGACACGCACGGTGGTCGCGTTTTTCGTGGTGAGCGTGTCGTGCTGCATTGGCTTCGATATACTCTGTGGGATTGTGAGATCCACAAAAGTGTGCTCTTTCTTTAACCGTCTTGGATACTTCCCAATTGCCCACGCGCCGCCGCCTCCCTGCTCGCATTGGTTTGGATCGGACTCGTCTGCTCATGCTCTAGGAATGTCGTGGGGAGTGGCGAGATTCGTGAGGCAGCTGGGAATGGCGACTTGGCAAGGGTCCAAGCGTTGCTCAAACACAATCCCGATCTAGTTTTCAGCACGGACCGCAGAGGCAATACGCCTTTACACGCCGCGGCCTTCAGCGGCCAAAGCGACGTTGCGGAATTGCTGCTAGCCAATAAGGCCGACGCAAACGCCAAGACCAGCGAGGGGTACAACGCCTTTGCAGTGGGCGGCAATTAAGGGCTACAAGAACGTTGCGGAACTGTTGCTGGCCAACAAGGCCGACGTCAATGCCAAAACGCACAATGGAGCGACGCTTTTGCTTTACGCTGACAAGAGGGGCTACAAGGACATAGCGGATCTGCTGCGCCAGCACGGCGGTTTCGAATTACCCGCTAGTCTGCCAGAGTGGCCCCACCCGTAGTGCAAGTTTTGGAGGGAAAGAGATGTCTCACTGGACTCCCCCATTTAACGACCTTGGTCCTAACGAAAGATCCCTCAAAAGGATGGTTCGACTCTATCAGGCGATAGCACTTAGTGACTAGGCTGTGCGCGCAAGAAAGAATAATGCGTTTCTGGTGAGTTAGCAGACCAGACTTTGAGGAGGCCGCTTCAGGCGGCCAGTTCATCGATTTCTCGGACGACGCCTTCGGCCGGGCTTACGGGATTACTTTTCGCTACCGCCCACCGCGCCGATTGCTCGATTTCACGTCTGTAACGCAGCGGTATTTCTTCCCAAGGGATATGATTGCCCCATGGGTTCGCCACTCGCCACCGGGCGAGAGCGGCTTTCAGGTATTGTGCCCCAAGAGATGTCTCAACCATGGTAACCACCTGCAAATTACGATAGTCTGAATGCCCGACCCTCGCAGTGATTGCTCTCACAAGGGTAAATCAAGTGATTTGAGGCGGATAGGCGTTTGACGCCAACTCTGTGGCGGGGTCGCCCCGCGAGCACGACGGTTCCTCCTCCATCGATCCGCATTTGGTCGTCCGCTCCGTGAACTGGTAGAGTGACAATCTGCAATCATGAATTCCAGAATCCTTGTCAGCGGGGTTTCCGGGCCGATTGGGGCCGCCCTTCTTCCTTCCCTCCGTACCAGCGGATGTTCCGTCGTCCGGTTGGTGCGTGGCACAGCGAGCAGCGAGGATCAGATCCCATGGGATCCGTCCGTGCCAATTGCTCCCCAGACGGTATCCGGCTTCGACGCCGTGATTCACCTTGCAGGCGAAGGCATTTTTGGACGATGGACTGCGGCCAAGAAGTCGAAGATTCGAGACAGCCGTGTGGTCGGCACATTCAACCTGGCGTCGGCTCTGGCGCAAGCGGAAGACAAGCCAAAGGTTTTCGTTTGCGGGTCCGCAATCGGCTACTACGGCAACCGCGGCGATGAAACATTGCGCGAAGAGAGCGCACCTGGTACGGGATTTCTCGCCGAGGTTTGCCAGGACTGGGAAGAAGCGACCACTCCCGCCGTGCAGGCCGATATTCGCACAGCTCATGTCAGGATAGGCATTGTGCTCAGCCCGAAGGGTGGCGCGCTCGGAGCCATGCTGCCGCCTTTCAAGGTCGGCCTCGGCGGCCGTACCGGGAACGGTCAGCAATGGATGAGCTGGATTGATGTACGGGACATGGTGGGCGCGATCCACCACATTTTGAAAAACGACTTGATTCAGGGACCCGTGAACCTGGTCGCACCCAAGCCAGTCAGGAACACGGAGTTCGCTACAACGCTGGCCAGCGTACTGTCGCGTCCGGCAATTTTGCCCTTGCCGGCGTTCGCCGTAAAGCTTGCGTTTGGAGAAATGGGGGAAGAACTGCTGCTCGGAAGCCAGAAAGTCGAGGCGAGTAAGCTGATCTCGAGCGGATATCCGTTTCGTTTTCGCGAACTGAGAGCGTCGCTGAAGGCGATTCTAGGCGGCTGATACTCAGTTGGGCTCGGAGCGCCGCATCTCTTCTTGCAGTTTTTGCAAAAGCTCGGCCCGCTGCTCCGTGCTCATCTCCCGCCGCAATTCTTCCAAGGCCAGCGCCACGATGTGGTAATGGTGCGCTCCCGCGTATTTGGGATCGGTCGTGATGTCGAGCCAGAGCTTGTGCATAAGTTCCACGTCCTGAGGTCGAAGGCGCGGATTGTGCGGCCCAATCGCGTACTCGCGCACTGTCCCGTCGGGAGCGCAGACTTCCAAGGTCAGGCGGGGACGGGGCTCGGGCATGCGCTCCCAGGCATCCCCGGTGAGCTTGGCTTGCTCGTCGGCCGATAGCTTATTAGAAAGCCCGCAGATGACTCGAGTGGAGTCCAACCGCTGCGCAGTCACCATGATGGCTTCAAACACGTCCGTCGCCGGGACCACCAGAAGAGAGATCGGCTTGCCTTCTTTCTCGGCAACGGCCACGGCGGCGGTGAAAAGTTCCTGCTCGTAGTGGTCGAAAACCTGGCTGGCCTCCATGACCGAGCCGCCGCCGAAGCTGGGCTCGCGATGGTACAAGCGGGCGCTCATGACGACCACATCTTGCTTGCCGACATTTGTGTGGGCCAGCACTTGGCGTAAGTAATACAGATTGCGCGGATCGCGCACCGCGACCAGGATATTTCCTGGCCGCACGCCCATTGCGCCGCTGCCCAATTCCTGGTTGCCATAAACACGGAACTGATCGAGTTGCTCCGGTTTGCCGTGGCGCTCCCTAGCAACATGGCGCTCGGAAAGCGTGAAGATGGTGAAGAATACGCCGCTGAAGATTACTCCGGCGATAGTGGCCTCGTACTTGGTAAACAGATTGACAACCGCCGTGATCAGGAGGACCGCGGAAATGAGGATTAATCCCACCGGAACTTCGGTCTTGCCAATGTGGAGGTTACCCGGCACTTTCCATGCCCGATTCCCCGGCTCGGTGAAGCGCAGCACCAGCACGGCGATGGACTTCATGGCGAAGCTCCAGATCACGCCGAACGCGTAGAGCGCCGCGAGCACGTACACGTTTCCCAGACTGAGCACGATCGTGAGCAACTGCAGGCCAACGATCAAATTAATGATCCGGTAACTGGTTCCGAAGCGGTGGTGCGGCTTCTGGAACCAGCTGGTGAGCACACCGTCTTCCGCCACGCGATTCAGAACCCCATTCGCTCCCACGATGGAAGTATTCTGCGCGCCCGCCAGAATCAGCACGCCCACCAAGACCACGAAGGCATGGAAAAGCAGCTTCAGACTCTGCGGCCCCGCCAGATACATGGCGATGCCCCCGATCAGGTTCGCGAAGTAGTCGGGCCGGACCTTGTCGGGGATAATCATCACCGCGAAGAAGGAAACCAGCGACGTAAACAGCAGGCTGTAGATGAAGATCACCAGCCCGGTCTTCTCCAGATTCTTCAGCTTGGGATGTTCGATCTCGCGATTGACCTGCGCCAGGGTCTCTTCGCCACTCATGGCCAGCACGGAATGACCGAAGCCCACGAAAAGAATGATCCAGGTGATGTGTCCAAACCAGGTTCCGTTCAGCCATCCCAGCGATTCCTTGTTCAGCGGAATCACCCCCGCATGCAGGGGGTTCGGCGGCAACTGGATGGGCGCACGCAAAACTGTGATGGTGCACCAGACCAGCAGAATCACCACCATGACAGTGGTGATCACCATGATCTGCAATGCCTTCTGGCTGGACTCGTGCATGCCCTGCGTGTTCTTCCACCAGAAGTAAGCCACCACGATCACCCCCAAGCCGGCGGCGAAGTGGTCGTCAGAAAAGTGCAAAGGACGGTGCAGGTACAAGCCCATGTCCTTGATAAAGCCTGCCAGGTATTGCCCGGCGGATACTGCGCTAATCGGCCCGGTCAGCACGTAGTCGAAAAGTAGCGCCGATACCGAGAATTTGGCCAGGGTTCCGCCCATGGCCTCTTTGACGACGCGATAAACGCCGCCACGCACGAACATGCTGCTCGATTCGATGTAGAGAGCCCGCACGGCATAACTGAACAGCATGACGCCGAGAATGAACCAGGGAGCGCTTTTGCCGATTACCTTTTCGGCGTCGCCCCCGGCGTAGTAAGCCGAAGATGCGAGGTCGGAGAGAACGATGGCGGAGGCTCGCCAGAACGAGATGAAGGTCAACATCACCGTGGTGGCGACGAAGACCTTTATGGCCGGTTTGGAGCCTTCAAGGGATGTAGCCATGCTTCAGAGGAATGCCTGACCGCAGATGCAGATAAACTTTGAAGATAGCACAGCCTAGGGAGCCCGGCGCACTCGGGCTAAAGCGAAAACGTGGCGATTAGTTAGCTGCTAGTCAGCCACGTGTGGTGGAGGTGCGCCCACGATTCTTCGGCGCGAGGTACGTATGGGTAATGCGGTCGTGCCAGCAGAGCGAGTCTTCGTCGAGGAAAACCCAGCCGTATCCCATGCCAAGAGAAACGGCCGAGAGATAGGATGCCAGTACGCGCCAGCGGCGGAGCCGTCGGCTAGCCGGGCTCCCATCGAAGCAGGTGAGTTCAAGTCGTGCCAGACGCAGCCCCAGTGTGGTGCCTGCGTAGACCACGAGCAAGTATTGGTAGGCCGCCCAGAATAGGCTGCTTAGTCCAGCCATTAAGCCAATCATCTGAAATCGCGGCGGCCGGATCGCGGTCAACTTCCAGAAAATAAAGCCGAAGAGTGCACCGGCCGCGGCGATGATGACGGCGTCGATGAGGGCGGATAGCAGCCGCCGCGCGACTGGCCCACCCTGCAGCGGAATGTCGATACCCGGCCGTTTCTCCAACTCAGGCTGTTCGGCAGGTTCAATCGTGATTCCGCCAAGTGCGGGGGGCGGTGGAACAACCTCCGGCGCCTCCAGAATGCGAGGACGGGTTATGACCGGCTCTGCCAATTCGTCGAGCGGAACCGGAGGCGGAGTCCAGGAGCGCGGAAACTCGATAATCTTTGCTGTAACTGGAGCCGTGGCTGGGGCTGTGATGGCAGCCGCGGTCGGGGCCGCGCTCGCCGCCGCATGACTAGGAATTTCGTCGGCATGAGGGAATGCTGAGGTCTCCTGATCGGCTTGCGTCCCCTGTAGCGCCAACGGGTCGGCCACCGAAGCGGCAGCGCCCGTGGTGAACTCGTCTAACGCCAAGGCTTGGTTGGAGACCGGCACCTGTGGAAAAGCGGACGACTCAGCCGAAACGCCATTGGCTCTGCCAGCTAGGTTATTTCCCTCGAAGCGCAAACGCAGCGATGGGTAACGAGGTGGACGCGGCTTGCGCCGCGATTGATAACGGTTCAGCCGCGCAGCCACTTCCTGACGCCACGCCGAAGAATCTTCAGGCGCACCCCCACTGCCAGTGCTGGGCAAGGCAATTTCGGTGGCTAATGGGGGACTGGGCTCGCAAGATCCCTGCTCTTTCGGCGATGTGGCCGAAGATTCCGCATCGGGACCCGCCTCGGGCTCTGCAAGCCAACGCGGCGGAGGTGTGGGACCCTCCTCGGAAGAGCACCGGCAGATGTCACCACAAAGCGAACAAGGCATGAACAAATCTTATGAGATCACCAGAAGTCGCCGCCAACCGGATAACCGCGAAGGACACGATAGAATCCAACCCACCGAACGCCTTTGCCTCGTGAGGCACAGCCGTGCTAACTTCACGACGACTGCTGCCGCTAGAAGCGTCCGAGCGCTTCTTTCGTGCGCTTCGGATGATTGCGTTCCGATGATCTTCTTCCGATGACTCTTCGCAACAGATTCCTTATCACGGCGGCGCTGCTTTGTCACCTGCTTCTCGTCCCGCCGTTAGTTACCAGCCAGTTGCCGCCTGCGAATTCTTCTTCGGCGACGCACGCTGCCGTTACGCCCGAAAAATCGGCAGACGCTGCGACTACCCCTTGCGGCCGCGCGTTCGCGGAACAATCCAACAACCACCCCACAGTCTGCGCCATCCAGCAAGAAAGAGATGGCGACGTCTATAAGTTGCACGGCGCCGTTGAAATCTATTACGAAACTTACGTTTTGAAGTCCGACGAAGCGACTTTCAACTCCGACACCAACGAAGCAACCGCCAGCGGACATTTGGCACTCGATGGCGGTCCCAACGACGATCACATTCGGGCCTCGCACGGCACTTACAACTTCGCGCTTGAAACCGGCAAATTTTACGATGTGACCGGAACCACTGGCCTGCGCTTTCGCGCCAACCGAGTAATCCTGACCTCGACCGCCCCTTTCGCCTTTACCGGCAAAGTCGTCGAAAAAACCAGCCCCGATCACTACCTGGTTTACGACGGCACCATCACCACTTGCGAGTTGCCGCATCCCAAGTGGCAATTCGACGCGCGCAAAGTGATTGTGGATGTGGGCGGCAATGCCAAAATCTACCGCAGTACCTTCGACCTGCATGGCATTCCGATGCTGTATTTTCCATACGCAACTCATCCCGTGGAAAAGGAGTCCCGCCAGTCCGGGTTTCTGATGCCGTCGGTAGGGCACTCTTCCACCAATGGCTACATGGTGGGCGATGCTTACTACTGGGTCATCAACCGCATGATGGATGCCACCGTGGGTGGCGAGTACTTTTCCCTGCGCGGAGGGTCGCAGCGGGGCGAGTTCCGGGTCCGGCCCAGCGAAACTTCCTATGTCGACCTGAACTACTTCGGAGTGGTTGACCGGGGCATTGGCACGCCTCCACTCAAAGAAGGCGGCGAGAACGTCCGCCTGAACGCTGCCGGAAACATCGACGGCTTCCGTGGCGTTACCAACATCGACTACTTGAGTTCATTTCTCTTTCGCCTAGCCTTCAACGAAGTCTTCAGCCAGGCGGTTTATTCCGAAGTGAAATCGCAGGCGTTTTTGTCCAAGTCCGCCGATGGCATCAGCATGAACGGATTTGCGGAGCGTTACCAGAACTTTCTGAGCACCACTCCGGGACAGGTGATCACCATACTGCACACCCCGAGTTTTGACTTTTCCGGTGTAGACCAAAAAATGGGGCGCACGCCGCTTTACTGGTCCTTCGACGCCTCGACCGCCGGCCTGTCACGCAGCGAACCGGAACAATGTTCGACCGTGGGCTCGTTTCAGTCATGCATCCCGGCTTTCCGCACGGCAAATCTGCTCGGCCGATTCGACCTAAACCCGGAGATTTCCTTGCCGCTGTTGTTCCGAGGATGGTCTCTGCGTCCAGATCTGACCTTGCATGAAACCTATTACACGCAAAGGCTGGTTGGAGAGAATGGCGAAAACCCAGGACAGGCCGTCGACGATCCAATCGACCGCCACGCCTTGGAGACGGCTGTGGAATTACGCCCCCCTTCACTTGAGCGCGTCTTCGACAAAGAATTCCTGGGGAGAAAATGGAAGCATGTGATCGAGCCGCGCGCCGTCTACCGCTTTGTAACCGGCGTAAACAACTTCGGGAATGTTCTCAAATTCGACGAGCGCGATATCCTCACCGATACCCACGAAGTTGAGTATGGGTTCGTAACCCGGCTCTACGCCAAGCGAACTTCGAATCAGCCGGAGGATTGCAGCAAAATCATGTCAGCTCTCACGGTGGGAGGCGCGGCGCCGGAATCGACCGTCCCCTGGCAGCATACCAATCCGCTGGCGGGTCCCGCGTGTCAGCCAGGCCCGCCGGTGCGCGAGGTCGTGACCTGGGAGCTGGCCCAGAAATACTTCCTCGATCCCACATTCGGCGGGGCCCTGATTCCCGGTCAGCGCAACGTGTTCACCACCACCGCCGACCTCACAGGAATCGCGTTTCTCACCGAGCCGCGCCATCTCTCGCCCCTGGTTTCCCGTTTGCGGGTGGAAACCAGCGCACGCACGGACGCGGAATGGGACATGGATTACGACTTCCAAAACCATCGGATCAACGCCAGCACGCTTCTGCTCAACTATCACATCGGTCAGGTGACCATGGGCGGGGGCGATGCAATTCTGCAGATACCCGGGCAAACCGCAACTTCGCCTTCCGGTTCGGCCGAGCCCGCGCGCTTCAACCAATTTCGCGCGGCCTTGGGATACGGCAGCGCTAACAGGCGCGGCTTCAGCGCCGCGGGTAGTTTTGGCTTCGACGCGAATGTCAACCAACTTCAGTTCGTCAGCGCGCAGGCCACCTACAATTGGGATTGCTGCGGCATGACGTTGGAGTATCGTAGTTACACGGTTGCCAATGTGCGCAACGAAAATCTCTTCCTCTTCAATTTCACGTTGGCGAACATTGGCGGTTTCGGAAGTTTGCGGCAGCAGGGACGGCTGTATTAACAATTTTCGCGGCGCCGCGGTAAGTCGCGAACGCATCTAAGTCTGGTAACATGACGCCTGTGTTCGCAGTGACGAATGATCTTGCATCCAAGAGCGCTCTGCTACAAGCGAGCCTGAGTAGACTAGGAAGCGTCCTCGTCGCCTATTCCGGCGGCGTCGATTCCGCTTACCTGGCTTGGGCTGCCCGCCAGGCTGTTGGAGATAAAATGCTGGCGATCATCGCCGACTCTCCCAGCCTCGCCCGCACCCAATTCTCTGACGCAATCGCGTTTGCCCGGGAGCAAGCCATCCCGCTGGAAGTAGTCGCGACCTCAGAACTTGATCGCCCGGAGTACATCCGCAACGATTCGCAGCGCTGTTTCTTTTGCAAAGATGAACTCTTCACGCTGATGGAAGAACTGCGTCAGGCGCGCTGCTTCGACGCCATCGCTTATGGCGTCAACTTGAACGACCAGGACGATTTCCGTCCCGGCCAGAAAGCAGCGGCCAATCACCACGTCGTGGCTCCTCTTCTCGATGCCGGCCTGACCAAGGACGAGGTTCGCGCCCTGGCTCGCGACGCTGGACTGCGCGTCTGGGACAAGCCCGCTTCGGCTTGCCTTTCGTCCCGCATTGAATATGGGCGCCCGGTTACGCGCGAGGCTCTGGCGGTCGTGGAAAAGGGCGAAGATGCCCTCCGAGCCATGGGCTTCCGCCAGGTCCGCGTGCGCCATCATGGCGAAATCGTCCGCCTTGAAATTGCCTGCGAGGAATTAAACCGCGCCCTCGATCCCGCCATGGCGGCGAAGTTCGCCAACATTTTCAAGGCGCTGGGTTTCAAGTTTGTCACTCTCGATCTGGAGGGCTTCCGTTCCGGCTCCATGAATACTTTGCTCGCGCCAGAGGCTTTGCTCCGGCGAACTGGCTGAGAATACCCGCGTTCGGTTACCGCATGGATGCTGACCTCCAGCATCCTTACTTTCTCCGCCTCTCCGGCGCTATGAGATAATCAACTTTTAACCCGTAAATGTTCAGGCGGTTCTTAGTGACCCTATTTCGACGCTCTTTTCTTCTGCTACTGGTCATTTGTCTCGGCTGTGCTGCCCAAACCGTTTCCCCCGAGCTAGCCCAAAAGATCGAGCGCCAAGTCCGTTCCTACTACAAAGTTCCGGCTGACCTTAAAGTGTTGGTAGGGCCTGCCTCACCCAGCCCGGATTTTCCCAACTATGACTCCGTGGTCGTGACCATCGACGGCGGCGAAAAGAAACAGGATCTCAAGTTTCTGGTTTCCAAAGACCATTCCTCCATGATGCGCATGGTTAAGTTCGACCTGAACAAAGATCCATACGCCGACACCATGAGTAAGATCGATGTCGCGGGACGACCCACGCGAGGAGCGAAATCATCCAAGGTCGTAGTGGTCAACTTCGACGACTTCGAGTGTCCGTTCTGCTCGCGCATGCACCAGGAATTATTTCCGGGAATTCTCAAAGAGTATGGCGACCGCATCACCTTCGTTTACAAAGATTACCCGCTGGTAGAAATCCATCCCTGGGCGACGCACGCCGCCGTGGACGCGAACTGTCTGGCCGCACAGAACACCAATGCCTACTGGGATTTCGCCGACTACATTCACGCCAATCAGCACGAGGTGAGCAACGAAAAGACTCCGGGAGCGCGAATGGAGGCGCTCGACCGGCTCACTATGTTGCAGGGCCAGAAGCATAACGTGGACACAGTTAAGTTGCAGTCTTGCATCAAGGCGCAGGATGATAGCGCGGTGAAGGCATCCATGAAAGAGGCGGACGGGATTGGCGTGGAAGCTACGCCCACGTTATTCGTCAATGGTGAGAAAATCGACGGTGCTGTGCCTCCAAGCGAGCTGCGCGCCGCGCTGGATCGCGCCCTGAAAGATGCCAATCTGCCTGTACCCGACCATGCGGCCGCGTCGACAGCGCCAGCCGCAAGGTGATTACTCAAAGCAGGGAGATTCGGCGGCGGTGCAGACCAAAGTTTAGGAGAGAGACTCTTTGAAAAACAATCCGGGATTCTTCCGGCTAACGGCACTGCTCACGGCTGCCGTTTTGCTGGCAACGCTAGTGGGCTGCAAATCGCAAGTAAGCGGGGATGTGATGGCCACCGTGGATGGCCGCAAAATCTTCCGCTCCGATGTGGACAAGTACTATGACAACCAGGTGGCCAGCGCCCAGCAAGCGCCCGCAGGCGAACAAGCCACCATCCTCCGCCTCAACATTCTGCGCCAGTTGATTGATGACGAGATGGTCATGCGCCGCGCCGAAAAGCTCGGTCTGCTGGCCACCGAGGAAGAGGTCGACCGCAAGCTCAACGAGATCAAGTCTCCCTACACTCAGGAGGAATTCGATCAGCGGCTGAAAGAAAAAAAAATCACGCTGGAAGACTTCAAGCGCGATATCCGCCGCTCCATCACCGTCGAAAAAGTGATGAACAAGGAAGTGTCCTCGAAGATTAACGTTACCGATCAGGACATCAACGACTATTTCGCCGCGCACAAATCCGAGTTCAACCTCATCGAACCGCAATACCACCTGGCCCAGATCTTCATCACTCCTACACCCAATCCCCAGGTCCACAACCAAAACAACAAGGCGCAGAACGAGGCCGACGCCCGCAAGAAGATTCAGATGATTAACAACCGACTGGACAGCGGCGACGACTTCGCCACACTGGCCATGAACTATTCTGAGGATCCGGAAACTTCCGGCAACGGCGGTGATCTGGGAACCGTTCCCGAGTCCTCGCTGCGCAACACCGATCCCGGCACGCGCGATACCGTGATGAAGCTGAAGCCTGGTCAGTACAGTCCGATCATCACTGTGGTGAACCCCGCGAACAAGCAAGCGGTAGGATTTCGCATTGTAAAGCTGGTATCGAAAGAGCCGGCGGGGCAGCGGGACTTGTCCGATCCGCGCGTCCAGCAGGCCATCCGCTCGCAACTTCATGACCGGCGCGAGCAATTGCTGAAAGCCGCGTACTACGAACTGCTGCGCGATTCCGCCAAAGTCGAGAATTACTACGCCAAGAAAATACTGGATAGCAACGGGTTGATGAAATAGGGTAAGGGCCGGAAAGTCGCTGTTGCCGGCCGACCAACTCACTCTATGATCGCGAGCACGTCGCCCGCGTTCACAGCCGCGCCCTCGCTCACGAGAATCTTCTTGACGGTCCCTCTCTTCGGCGATTTGATTTCGTTCTGCATCTTCATCGCCTCCACCACGGCCACACCGGCACCCAATTCCACTTCGTCTCCGTCACGTACCAGCAGGCGCACCACCTTGCCAGGCATCGGAGCGACGATCTTTTTCGGACCGTGATCGTCCCCAGCCCGGGTGCGGCCGCGCAGGGAGCGCGGATCGCGAACTTCCGCGGCAAACCGCGTACTGCCTACCCACAAGTGCAAATCGTTTGCCACTCGTTCAGACTTGATCTCATACGCGCTGTTCCCGATGCGAAGCGAAAGCACATCGGGGCGCGCCAGAACGGCATCAACCTCCAACTCCCGCCCGTCAAGACGGCAGGACCAGCGCCCGTCGGCACGGTCAAGGTCAAGCCGGTAATTCTTGCCGTCGATGGTTACGTCGTAGAGCATGAGAAACCAGTTGCCAGCGGTCAGTTGCCAGTCGCAGGTGACCTCACCGTAGTGCCTCCCGGCGACTGGCACTCTTCCAGTTCGAAGCAGCCTTGTCACCCTCCGTACCTCTGCCAGCCGCGCCGTTGCCCAGGCCAGGCGCGGTTGAGCTGAGTGCGGCGAACATACCTGCGGCAATAGCAGCCACCTCCGCCGCTCTTGCATCCACCGCCTTATCTTCACTCCGCTTCAACATTCGATCGAGAAATCCGGTATCAAGTTTGGCCGCACGAAAATCCGCGTCGCGCAGGATACGACGGAACAACGAAATGTTCGTCTTGATCCCCCCCACAAAATATTCGCTGAGAGCTCGCGTGAGTCGCGAGATGGCCTGATCGCGATTCGTGCCGTATCCGATCAGCTTAGCCAGCAGCGGATCGTAGTCAATCGGCACGTTCCAACCCTCGTACATCCCACTGTCGCGCCGGATACCCGGCCCCGAAGGCGCCAACAGCAGAGTGATCTTGCCCGGGCTGGGAAAATAATTGTTGTCGGGATCCTCCGCGTAAATGCGGCACTCGATGGCATGGCCGCGGATGCGCACATCCTCTTGCGCGAACGGAAGCTTCTCCCCGGCTGCAATGCGGATCTGCAAGTGAACCAGATCCAGCCCGGTGATCAACTCCGTCACCGGATGCTCCACCTGCAACCTTGTGTTCATCTCCAGGAAATAAAAATTCTTCTGCTCATCGACGAGGAACTCCACCGTCCCCGCGTTGGTGTATGCCGCCGCCTGTGCCACGCGCACCGCGACTTCGCCCATCCTGCGCCGCATGTCAGGATCGACGATCGGCGAGGGGGCTTCTTCCAGGACTTTTTGATGGCGGCGCTGCAGCGAGCACTCGCGCTCCCCGAGATAAACCATGCTGCCATGTTCGTCGGCCAGCACCTGCATCTCGATGTGCCGCGGATTGATGATTGCCCTCTCGATGTAAACTTCGCTGTCACCGAATGACCGTTCCGCCTCGCTGCGAGCCGCTTCCAGTGACGACTTCAGTTGCTCGGGTGCGTGCACCAGCCGCATGCCTTTGCCGCCCCCACCCGCTGCAGCCTTCAACATCACCGGATAGCCGATTCTCCCAGCCACCTCCGCCGCTTCCTCGTACGACTCCACGCCGTGCGAAGTACCTGGCACGAACGGCACTCCCACCTTCTCCATGGCTTGCCGTGCACGCGTCTTAGATCCCATCGCATTCATCGCGGCTGCGGTTGGCCCGATGAATTTCACTCCCGCATCGACGCATGCCTGCGCGAACGTCGCATTCTCCGAAAGAAATCCGTAGCCGGGATGGACGGCATCGGCGCCGGACCGCCGCGCGACGTCGAGAATTTTGGGAATGTTCAGATACGATTCAGATGCGGCTGCGGCGCCGATGGGATAAGCCTCATCCGCCTTGCGCACATGCAGCGCGGCCCGATCGACGTCTGAATAGACCACCACCGCGGCAATGCCCATCTCGTGGCACGCGCGCAGCACGCGCACAGCAATCTCACCTCGGTTGGCGATGAGAATTTTCTTGAACATCGGGGTGCCCGCGAACTGATTCGACGAACTCACGATTCTACCGGAGATTCCACGCCGGCAGCGCACGTCTTCTTCTACTCAGCTGGATCACATATCAGTGTAACCAGAATAACTTTCGGGCAGGGCACGACTTAGATCGTGCCACCCCATCAGGCGAGGAAGAAAAATGGGCTTCAGCCCGTTGGGGAAGTCGCTGCATCGGCTAATTGAGGACGAGGTCGCTTCCCAGCTTGCAGCAGCAAGAATACTGCCAGAATAACCAACTCAGGCTCAATGGGGTGACGGTAGCGCGCGTGCGGAAACACAAAATAATAAGTCGTCGGGTAGGTCAGGATCAGTCCCGCAAAAAGCCAAGCCCCGCACACCTTCTGGCGCACCGCTCGACCCACCCCCCAGACAGCTAGCACCGACCCCGCCAGAAACAACGAACTGCGAAAGTCCCACAGAGCACGGCTGTCGCTAGGTTTGGGTACGCCGTTCCAGTAGTAGAAGAATCTCTTCAGGCTGATTACGGCGAAGCGGCCGGGATTTTCCCGGACCCATCCGAAGGCCAACCGCTTACAGTCTTCCGCATAGGCTAGTTCGCCCATGCGTTGGAACTTCTCAAACTCAAGCTTGTTGAGATTGGGCTGAAGGTAGGCCATCAGCATGCCCTCCGCGCCTTTCGAATTGCCCAGGCGAAACTGAAGCCCGAAATCATCTCGTAGAAAAACAAATCGTCCGAACACTTCATAGTTCCTGACAAGCCACGGCGAGAGCACAACCAAAAAAATCGCGGACGACAGCGCGATGCCAGCGAACGAAGGCAGCCCGTTCTTGAATCGCTGGCGCCATATCCAGAGCCCACACAACGGCAGGAACGCGAGCATCGACGGATTTGCCAGCGCACCCACGCCCCATAGGCACGCGAATATCACCCACCCTTTTAATGCGCTCCACTCCTGCAGTTCCAGAGCGACCAGAAAGATCAGACTGAGCACGAGGGGCGTAAACGTCGTGTCCCAAATCCAGTGAATCGACCAATACCATATGTAAGGATTGAGCGCCCATCCCCACGCCGACCAGACCGCAACGCGCTCGCCGAATGTTCTGCGAGCGATCAGAAAAATCGGAAGGGTCGTAAGCGCGGCGAAGAGACTGTTGATCATCAGCAGGACCCATGCCGAAGCATAGGTATAAATGCCGAAGAGCTTGAAGACTCCGGCCATCAGGTACGGATAAAGCGGAGGCTCCCACGCCGTCGGGCCGGTATTGCTGCCGTAAGGATTGCTGAAGCCTTGTCCCAGAGCGACGGAACGAGCGATGCGCCCCATCTCCCACCCAAAGGCGAAGTGATCTTCTTGCGGGCGCGTGCGATATTCGCGAAACACGCCGATCATCGCCACCTGCAGAACAAACGACCACAGTACAAGCCAGAACACAGACTTGGGAATCGGCGGCGGAGATGGTTTTTCCATCGAGCGGAAGTGTATCAGGGGAACGAACCGCGGCTAACAAAGAGTGCTACTTGTCATTCCGGCGGCAGGCGAACGGAACTCACGCGAAATGGCGATTGCAGTTTGGCTTCCGCCGTGGCTGCCTTTGCCCATCGTGCGCTGCGACTGAAGCGGTAGCGCAGTAGCGTCCAGATAGCCAGCCAGCCATCCGAATGACGAATCTTCTTGCCTTCTCCCGCCGAGCGCGGCGAGTAACTGATCGGCACCTCAGCGATCTTCTCACCCATGCGACACAGCTTCGCAGTCACTTCAGGACAAAACTCGAAACGGTGGCAATCCAGTTGAATTTGCGCAATCAACGATCGCCGAAAAACTTTGTAACAGGTCGCCTCGTCGTGGATGCCCGCACCATAAAGCACATTGGCGAGATGCGTCAAAAGTTTTGCGCCCAGGAAAAATCGCAGTCCGCGTTCCGGACGGTCCGGGCGCACGCCGTAGACAACGTTCGACTCAAGCCGTTCCAAAGGCCGCAGCAGGGCAGGATAGTCCTGCGGATTATATTCGAGATCTGAATCCTGAATCAGAACGTATTCCCCACGAGCGTATTCGAGCGCCGTGCGTATGGCTGCGCCTTTGCCGCAATTCTTCCCGTGGAAGGCTACAGTTACATCATCGGCTAGCGGCATAGCTTGGAGTTTCTCGCGCGTTCCGTCGGTGGAACCATCATCCACGATGACGATCTCTTTCTTCACTGGCGAAGCATGGATGGCCTGCAGCAACTCGTCCAGGTGGGCCGCCTCGTTGTAGACGGGCACAATTACAGACACGCATCCCGCCCACCGGTCACCCTCGGCGACCGCGCGGCTACTCGGCGACGCCTCCAAGGACGCTACACTCGTCATACGAAAACCCGCCATGCAGAAAGCCCGCTTAATTGTGGGCTATTCTTAGCATAATATCATTTGGATTCCGCACACTTGCGCCAAGATCCACCATGCTGCCTTCGAAAATGGCCGTAGACACCGTGAACGATGACGCAGGCCAATCGCTGCACGCTCGCTCTGCGCCGCCGCTCTGGACACGCGCTTCAGTGTTCACGCTAGCCTTGCTGGCTGCAGCCGCTGCGGTATTGCGATTTCTGTTTCTCGTGCGCAAACCCTTCTGGTTTGATGAGTGCTTTAGCGTGGAGGTCGCCCGCCTTAGCTGGCATGACTTGGGGCGACTACTGTGGCGGCGCGAAGCGAATATGTCGCTATACTACCTGCTGCTGCGAGGGTGGTTGGATTTTGGCTCCGGTCCATTTTTTATTCGCAGCTTGTCGGTGATCATTTCTCTCGCAACTTTGCCTGCCATTTTCTGGCTTGCCGGCAAGCTGTTTGACCGGCGCGTGGCTCTGCTTTCGGTCGCGCTGATGAGTCTCAACGCCTATCACATTCGTTACGCGCAAGAGGCACGCAGCTACTCGCTGTTTGTGCTGCTGGCTACGATCTCAAGCGGATTCCTCGTCGCAGTCTTGCGGAATCCGTCTCGCGGGAACCGCGTGGGATATGTTCTCGCCAGTGTTCTCGCGGTCTACGCGCACCTCTATGGCTTGTTGTTGCTGGCAGCGCATTGGTTGGCAGTACCCGGGGGGGATCGAACGCGGGAACGCCTTTGCTTTCATGCCCTGCGGCGCTCCTGGATCTGGATTGGCTTTGCATCGTTGCCGTTGATGATCTTCGCGGCCAAGACTGGCGCCGGGCCTATCCGGTGGATTCAACGGCCTGGGCTTCACGACTTGGTGGATTTTGCAGAACATATTTCAGGCAACGATGGAGTCGTTCTGTTGCTGCTTTACGCGGCCGCTTGCGTGGCTGCGATCATGCCGCTAGAAAAGGTGATGCGGACGTTTCGGTGCACCGATATCAAATGGAACGTCTGGCGTCTCCGCTTTCTGCTGATCTGGCTGCTCTTTCCGGTGGCTCTGACGCTGCTGTTGTCGCTGGCGCGTCCAATTTTTCTGGGACGCTACTTCATCTTCTGCCTGCCGGCGCTGATGATTCTGGCGTCGGCTGGTCTTGCGAAGCTGCCGAGATCGTGGCTCATGGCCGCGAGCCTTGCGGCCATGCTGCTACTTTCTCTGCAAGGAACGCTCTCTTATTACGATCACGATTTCGATCTTGAGCGCGACGGCTCGGAGGCTGCAGCATACTACGTCCTCGACCACGCGCAACCGGGCGATGCCATTCTGTTTCACATTGCAGAGGCACGCGTACCATACGAATTTTTCAAGTCGATTCGCGCGATCACGTCGCCACAGGAGGTTGCTGCTGGTCCGGAAATTATCTATCCACGTCACGGCTATCGCCTCGACTATCGTGACTTCACCGGCAAGCCCATCAGCGACTTCCTGCACTCGGCACCGAGCCACTACTCGCGGGTGTGGCTCGTCCTCATGAGCAACGGAACTCCCGGCTACCCCGATGCCACTACGCTGATGCTCAATCAGACTCTCTGCGAGTCGTTTCCACGAGTCGAGCGGGCGAAATTCCCCCAGGTCGAATTGAGACTCTACAGCAGACCTTGACTTGGCCAGCTGCGGGTGGAATCTCAAGAAGAACCGCTTGGCGCGGGAGGGGAGTTGTAACATGGGATTGGGATTAGTTTCTGCGGTCACTCGTGCTGGGATAAGGTCGCATCAAACAGCCCACGGCTTGCCCGTGGGCCGTTCCCGCCGCTACACGATTAGGATTTCAAACCCGTGCCCAGTCAATCCCGGACTATTTCGGCTGATCCAAGGTGATGCCTTGCGTTCCGGGCTGCTTCTCGGCTTTGGCTTTCTTGGTGCTTAAAGTCTCGTCGACCCAGTGGTCGGCGGTCTTCAGATCTTCCTGACGAGCGGCGAGGTCGTCGCATTCCACGTCGGCCCTCTCGCGGTACATCAAGTTCAGATAGGCCATAGCGTCGTCGTAATCTGGACGAAGCTTGATCGCCGTGTTCAGGCTGTCGATGCCTTCCTGAATCAGCGGGCCATTTTTCTCCTTCAATTCGGAGCAAACCTTTTTCTGATCTTTGTTCTTGGGGTTTAGATTCTCATCCGGCTTCATGCCAAGTTTGGCGCGCTCTTCCATGCGCGGCTGGTAGCAGGCTGTCCAGTCGATAACGCCCACCGAGTAGTAAGGTTCGGGATCGTTGGGGTCGATATCGGCGGCCATGCGGTAATACTTTTTGGCGTCGTCAAACTTCTTCATGTTCAGGTAAAGGTAGGCGATACCCTTGGCGGCGTTCACTTTCTGATCGCGCGCCGGATTCATCTCGAGCACGTGCTGGTATTGCTCAATGGCCTGTTCCGCCATTTTGTTGTTATCCGGCGTATCGGCGCCGGGAATGTATTGCTGCGCGAAGGCCGTAGCCAAATACATTTTGGCGTTAATCAGAGTGGGATCCAGGGCAACGCTTTGTTGGAAGTGGTCAATCGCCTCTTCAAACTTGGCGTTTTTGTAGGCGGTGACGCCCTTGTTCAGTTGGTCGCGGGCGCGCAGTTTGCTGCAGCCCACGGAAGAAAGGATCGCCAGCACAGCGGCCGCCAGCGAAAGCAGTCGAATAGATTTATTCATTGCGGTATCAGTCTCCCTTGCCACAGCATCGTAGGCCCAGAGACAGCAATTTGACAAGCGCTGGCAGCACACGGCATGGGAACCGGGGCCCCCGTGCTCGGCTCAATGCGATAGGCGGCGTCCGGGCGCTTCCTTAAAACTCGGACCTGTGTCTAGCCGCCCGCTTCGATTTTCGCCGTAATCAGACCGACCTTATCAACTCCGGCGGCGTGCGCGATATCGATCACGTTGGCCACGTCGGCGAAGGGGATTGGGTCATCGCCCTTCACAAACATGACTTTCTCGGCGCGAGTTTTGTAGATATCAGCCAGACGTCCCTGCAGATTGTCCCAGGTAGCATCTTCCTGATTGATCTTCAAGCCGGGTTCCTGGCCGGGGCCACGATCGATGAGCTGCACCACAATCGTGCGGTCGGGTGTGTTGTTCTTGGGTGCGTTGGGCGGGGGCGGCTGAGGCACCAGCGCGTCCAAACCTTTCGGCGTCAGCGGCGTGATCACCATGAAAATGATGAGCAGCACCAGTAGCACGTCAATGAGCGGAGTCACGTTAATATTTGCGCTTTGGCCTCCGCCCGTTCCAACTGCCATACTCATAGTCGATCTCCTATTGCCCAGGCGCCGCAGCGGCGGGTGGGGTGTTTGGAGCGCTTGGAGTGCTCTTTCTCTGGTCGGTGAGCAAGCCCAAATCGTCCACACCGGCAGCGCGTACGCCGTCGACAACCTGGACCACGTTGCCGAAGTGGGCGCGGGCATCTGCCTTCACGTAGACGCGCTTGTCTGTGCGATTGGCCAGGCGATCCTTCACTTTGCCCGTCAAGCTGTCTACTGCAACCTTATCGGCGCCGAAGTAGACGGTTCCATCGCGCATCACGGACACCAGCAGAGCGTCTTCCTTGTCTGCATCGGCCATCGGCGTGGGATTGTTTACCTTGGCCATATCCACGCTGATACCCTTCTGCAACATGGGCGTGATCACCATGAAGATAATCAGCAGCACCAGCATCACATCCACCATCGGAGTTACATTGATGTCGGAGTTGACCTTGGCGCCTTCGTTTCGTTTTGCGATTGCCATAGCGTGAATCTCCAGTACTTCCAAGTGTTCCGCGAGAGTCAGGAGGGCCGGCGCCAGGATTGATCCCGGCGCCGGACAAGCAACTCACAGCGGAGGTCCGACAGCTAGAGCGGACGAACCTTAGGAACGGCGAACGTCCCGCCGCTTCAGGAAGTAGTCGATCAGTTCGCTCGACGAATTGTCCATCTCCACATCGAACGCTTCGACGCGCCCGGTCAGGTAGTTGAACATCATAACGGCGGGGATGGCCACGAGCAGCCCGAAAGCCGTGGTTACCAGCGCTTCCGAAATGCCGCCTGCGACCGCACCCAGACCAGTAGCCTTCTGCTCAGAAATACCTTTGAAGGCGTTCAGAATGCCCATCACCGTGCCGAACAGTCCCACGAACGGGGCCGTTGAACCAATGGTGGCCAGACCGCCGAGTCCGCGCTTGAGTTCGGCGTGGACGATGGCTTCGGTGCGCTCGAGAGCGCGCTTGGAGGCTTCAATGGTCTCACCGGGGATGGCGCCGGGGCTATCCTGGTGGGCTTTGAATTCCATCAAGCCAGCGGTTACGACCTTGGCCAGATGGCTCTTTTTGTTGCGCTCGGCAACCTTGATGGCCTCGTCGATGCGGCCATCGCGCAGAGCTCCGGCAACTGCTGGAGCGAAGGCGCGAGACTGCTTGCGGGCCGCGTTGTATGCCATAGCACGATCAATCATGACTCCGATCGACCAGCCTGACATGATGAACAGGATGATGACCACGATCTTCGCAATGATACCCATCTGCCTCCAGAGCGAAATCGGGTCCCACCCCACTGCGCCACCTTCTTGCACAATCCAGGCAGCTACCCGGGGAACATGATTGAGAGCTACTACTGCAAAGTTAGCTAACATGAGTTGCTTTTCCCTCCTCGGAACTTCTTAGACTTTGATGCGAGATTTACACACTGCGCAAGAGCACGACCGCAGAAAGTCGTAGTCGCGCTCACACTTCAGCGCTGAAAGGTACGCCGACCGGCCTCCCGAACGGACTCTCCCGGCCACCGTAATTGGGCGGGAAGGGAGGGCCATTCCGCTGTCACTTTCTAACGTTGCTGCGTCACAACCACTGCGTCACGCGTTCCTCGCCACACCAGCCGGGATCTAGCCTCCGGCAAGAGTGAAGTTAACTTGTACTTCGGTATCGACTTCCACGGGTTCGCCGTTGAGCAGATATGGCTTGTACTTCCACTGCTTCACGGCGTCGATGGCCGCGGGAGCCAACATAGGATGCCCGCTTACCAGTGAGAGGTTTTCGATGGAACCATCCTTGCTGATCACAGCCCGGAGTATAACCGTTCCCGAAATGCGAGCCTGTCGCGCCAGAGGCGGGTACGTCGGGTTGACCTTGCGGATCAGGAGGCCTTGCGAGACGCCTTGGGAAACCCGCACGCGTTGCGGGGCAGCGACCTTAGGCACGGCGACAGGCGTGGAACTGATGATCCCGCCAATTACGCCACCCATCTGGCCACCGGGAATGCCTCCCGGAACGCCACCGACCACACCAGAGGATGCCATCGCCGGTGGGGCCTCGTCTTCCTTGATCATCTGAATTTTTTGCGGAATCTTGGTAGGCGTGCGCAGCGCCCCGTTCACGATGTCGGTCTGAATCTGGTGCACCACGTGCACCGGCGCGGCAGCCGGGGGTGGCGGAGGTGGTGGCGGCGGAGGTGCCACAAGGAAAGTCATCAACTGTTGCTTGGGCAGGGCTTCGGTGAAGATGAGGGGCATCAAAACCATGATGCCGATCAAACCTATCTCGATAACGATCGCTAAGGTCGTTGTCCGTCCCCGCTTCGTCTTGAGCCTGCCACCGGATTCCAGAAGGCTATCTTCAAACATAATTGTTCTCCCCACTTTAGAGCCTACGTAAACTTAGACACCGACCGATTACCCTTTGCTCCCGAAATCGATTCCATTGCCAAGACTGGCCAGCCAAGCCCTTCCCGGCCGTGAAAACTGTTGCAAACAAAGGCGTACCGCAAAAACGCCTGCAACGCGATCAGACAATCATTTAGTCCGGACCGGCGTGGCCATGGGCCTTTTGCCTTTATTGATCCGCCAATCCTGATAAGCCACTAAGATCGGAGCCGCAATTGCGATCGACGAATACGTCCCAATTAAGATGCCGATTACCAGTGCGAGGCTGAACCCGCGAAGCACCTCGCCGCCGAACAAATAGAGTGCAAGTACGGTAAGGAAGGTTAGGCCGGCTGTCAAGATGGTTCGACTTAAGGTTTGGTTGATGCTGCGGTTAACGACTTCCGACAGCTTCTCGCGCCGCATGAGTTTAATGTTTTCCCGGATGCGGTCAAATACCACGATCGTGTCGTTATTCGAGTAACCAATCAAGGTCAGAATGGCAGCGATCACGGTGAGAGAAATGTCTTTGTTGAGCAGCGAGAACGCGCCCACGGTAATCAAGGTATCGTGAAACACCGTGACCACGGCCGCGACGCCGTATATCCATTCAAAGCGGAACCCGAGGTAGATCAGCATTCCCGCCAGCGAATAAGCCGTCGCGAGCAAGGCTTGCCTTCGCAACTGTGCGCCCACTTGCGGCCCAACGATCTCAACGTTGCGGACGCTGAAATCCGACAAGAAAAAGCCATCTGGCAGAGAAGCCACCACTGCTGGATCGACCGGACCTTTTAACTGATCGAGCGAACTCAGCACGCCGCCTTGCCCCTTGTCCCGAGCATTCACAATTGCCTGCGCTTGCTGGGTATATTTCTGGTCGGCATCCGAGCCCAAGTGCATCGGATCTTTGTCCATCAAGTAATTCTGAATGGCCAAAGAACTGGCATTGTTCAGATCCGCCTTGCCCGCCGGGGCGTTCGTCTCCAGCGTGTTGATGATCTGAGTTTTGCCCCGGTCCAGCGCCTGCTCGCTGGTTTCCTGCACGTCGAGGTCGATCAGCACTTCGTTATTGGAAGGCTGGTCATAGCGCTGAATCTTCGCGTTGTGCAGACCGGCGCGGTCCATGGCTGCCCGCAGCGCGTTGTCGTTTGGCGTGTGCGAGAACTTCACATATACCAGAGTGCCGCCGCGGAAGTCCACGCCGTACGGGATGCCATGCCAGAACAACATCGAGAATATACCCGCCACACTGAACACGAGTGAGAAGGCAAGAAAATACCACTTCTTCCCGAGAAAATCTATGTTGGTATTGCGAAAGAACTCCACCGGTTGTTTAGCCCCTTATCCACGTATGACTTCTCAATCTAAATTTCTCGTTTCCTGTTTCTGGTGCGTGCTCACCGGAAACCAGAACTGCTAAATGCTCAACGCTTCGCCACGCTGCTTGCGACTCAGGATCCAGTCAAAGATCACGCGGGACACGAATACGGCGGTGAACAAATTCGCCAGCAGACCGAAGGTGAGTGTGACCGCAAACCCCTTCACCGGCCCGGTTCCGAACAGGAACAAAATTGCCGCCGAAACAATGGTAGTGACGTGGGTGTCCACGATAGTGACCCAGGCGTGGCTGAAACCCTGATCTACAGCGGATGGCGGCGTCTTGCCGTTTCTCAACTCTTCCCGAATGCGCTCAAAAATTAGCACATTGGAGTCCACGCCCATGCCGACCGTAAGGATGACCCCGGCAATCCCCGGCAAGGTCAACACGGCCTCGAAGTAGCCCATGAAGCCAAGCAGGATGACGAGGTTCAGCAATAGCGCGACGTCAGCATTGATGCCTGCCGCACGGTAGTAGATGAGCATGAAGATCAGCACGGCAAGCATACCGACAACCGCCGCCCGAACGCCGGCGCGGATCGAATCCGTGCCCAGCGACGGCCCGACCGTGCGCTCTTCCAGATACTTAATGCCCGCTGGCAGCGCGCCCGAGCGCAGGATCATCGATAGATCCTTGGCCTGCTGCTGGTTCATGCTGCCACCGCTGATCTCCCCGGTATCGCGAATGGCCTCTTTGATGTTCGCGACTTCCTGAACTTTGTTGTCGAGGACTACGGCCAGACTGTCGCCCACATGCGCGGAGGTGAAGTTATAGAAGCGCTGCCCGCCCTCGCCGGTTAGCTGGAATCGCACGTTCGGCTGACCGTTCTGATCGGTGCTAGGCTGGGCATCCCGCAGATCTTTTCCTCTCACTGCGGACACGCGCGACACCAGATACCAGGATTGGTCGCCTGAAGGAGTTCCGGGAGCACCATGCCCCGGCAGCAGAATCGCATCCGGCGGCAAAACGCCGCCCTTATCCTGCATGGCAGCCTGCTCGCTGGGATACGGTCCGCCCAATACCTGTTTGATCTCAAGCATGGCGGTGGACTGCATAATGTCCTTCACGCGCGCCGGATCGTCAACGCCGGGCAACTGCACTAGAATCTGGTACTGGCCGAGGCCGTGCTCTTGAATGGTTGGCTCACTCACGCCCAGCGAGTCAATGCGGTTGCGGATGGTCTCGATGGCCTGGGTCACAGCCTTGTTTTTCAGATCGCTGAGGATCTGCGGCTTCATGGCCAGAGCCCAAGTGTTCTCCGCTCCCGAAGTCAGATTGTATTCAGGCAGGCGATCGTTGGCGATATCCAGCAGATCTTTGCGCGAGTCTGCCGGAACACCCTTCAGAACAATGCGATCCGGATTATTCTGCGGGTCAGGCTTCGTGATATCCGCGAAGGCTATCTTGCGCTTGTTGAGCTCCTCCTTGAGAATTTCGACCGCATTGTCGGAATCTACATTGATCGCGTCATTCACCTGGACTTGCAGGATCAGGTGGGTTCCGCCGCGCAAATCCAGACCAAGATGAATGCGGTTGGTCATGGATGCGAGCAAGCCCTGGCCCGAAAAGCTCTGAGGAATGCCGAAGATCCCGAACAAAAATACGAGCAGGACTCCGACGATGAGTACCAACTGCCAAAGAAGATTCTTATTCATGGAAAACTTAAAGTCCAAAAATCAGGTTGTACCGCAATTACTTGGTCTTAGCCTCTTCCTCCGTGGTCGTGACCTGGGTCACGGAGGCCTTGGTCACTTCCAGCACGAGATTATTAGGAGGAACGCGCAGGTGAACGCTATCATCCTTGAGCGCCATGATCGTTCCGCGCAACCCGCCGCTGGTCACGACCTTATCTCCGGTTTTAAGGCCATCCAGCATGGCCGTCCATTTCTTCTGACGACGCTGCTGAGGCAGGATCAGCAGAAAATAAAAGATCGCAAATATGAAGATGAGCGGGGCGACGCTCAACCACCCCATCCCGCCACCAGCCTGCACCGCCAAGAGAAAATGCGTGTTCATCTAAGTACGTTCACCAGACTCTCTCACCTACATAACCGCGCTCCTGGAACCGATCCGCGAACAACCGCCCATGCCTACACTCACCACGGCCCTGTCATTTCACGACGGGAGTGCCGATCGATTCCGGCCGGACCATCCACTGCTCAGGCTTGAATCCGGGAAGGTCTTTCCAGAGAGGTCTACGGTTTCGGTTGAGACCAAGCGCTAGAAAGAACGGGACTCTTCCCCAAGTCGAATAGAATGACGCACCCGCCGCATAGTGTCAAGGTAGAAACTCAGGTTGTGCAGGGTATTTAAGACCTGAGCCAGCACTTCATTCGAAGCATAAAGGTGCCGCAGATACGCCCGGGAATAGCGCTGGCAGACCCGGCAGAGGCAAGTGGGGTCGAGCGGGCCGGCATCCTGGGCAAAGCGCGCCTGCTTGATTGAAATTTTTCCCTCCGAAGTGAAGAGCAGGCCATGGCGCGCCGCCCGTGTGGGCAAGACGCAATCCATCATATCGACGCCGAGGCTCGCGTACTCAACGATCTCGTCGGGAGTACCCACCCCCATTAAGTAGCGCGGCTTGTCGGCAGGAAGGTGTTCGAGAGTCGCTTCGACGACCTCGCGAGTCCGCTCCCGAGGCTCACCAACGCTGAGCCCTCCAATGGCATATCCGAGGAAACCGATCTCGATCGTGCGCTCGGCAGATTCCTTTCTGAGAGCCAGATCCATGCCGCCCTGGACTATCCCGAAGAGCGACTGTGTCGAGTCCGCGCTACCCCACGGCACCTCATGCTTGCGCTCCTCAAAATATTTCTTGCTGCGCTCCGCCCAGCGCAAGGTCAATTCCATCGAGGCCTGCGTGCGGGCGCGATCGGCAGGATATTCCGTGCACTCATCGAACGCCATGATGATGTCAGCGCCGAGTCCGATCTGCGCGGCCATGGCGCTCTCCGGGCTGAAAAAATGCGAGGAGCCATCGTGATGCGAGCGAAACGTCACGCCCTCGTCGGTGACTTTGCGAAGTTCGTTCAGGCTGAAAACCTGGAAGCCGCCGGAATCAGTCAGGATCGCCCGCGGCCAGGCCATGAATCCGTGCAGGCCTCCGAGGTGGCGGACGGTCTCGACTCCCGGCCGCAGATAGAGGTGATAAGTATTGCCGAGAAGAATCTGGACCCCGAGTTCTTCGAGAACATCCTGCGAGACGGCTTTGACCGTGGCGGCGGTGCCTACGGGCATAAACACGGGAGTTTCGATCTCTCCATGGGGCGTGACCAAGCGACCAGCGCGGGCCGCGCCGGCGCGGTCCCCGACTATGAACTCAATGGACATTGTTTGCGATTGTAGCAACGGTGCGAGATCAGCATTCAGGACTGGCTCACCGCCAGTGGAAATAGTTCGCTCCGCACGCCACCATCGTCCCAGATTAATTTGCCCACGCTCACAGGAAGTTTGAAGCGTCTTGGTCCGGCGCTGCCGGGGTTGAAATAGAGCACCCCGTCGCACAACTCCTGTTTGGGAACGTGGCTGTGACCGCTGACTACGACGGTGAATCCGGCAGGTTTCGGTTTGAGATTCAACTGCGCCAGATCGTGCAGCACGTAGATGGAAATGCCCGCCACTTCGAGGACTTCGGTCAGCGGCAACTTCAGTGCCCACGCGCCCTTGTCGATGTTGCCGCGGATGGCGGTGACTGGGGCAATAGCAGAAAGAGTTTCGACGATCTCTGGCGCGCCCACGTCGCCGGCATGGATGATGCGATCCGATCCGCGCAGAGCTTCGATTGCTTCTGGGCGCAGCAGGCCGTGGGTATCGGAGATGACGCCGATGAGGATGCCAGTTCTCAGTTCTCGACCGCAGTCTTCAGCAATTGATTGATTTCGGAGTGGGCGGGCGCATCTGCCAACAATTCGTAGGTGCCGCTTGTTTTCATTTCTGCGGCGATACGGCGCAGGGTGCCCAGGGTGGCACGCATTGGGCCGGAACCGAGGCTCACTCGTGCCACGCCGAGCGCTTGCAGTTCTCGCACAGATGGCGACCCCGGCCCGGCGAGAATGTTCACCGGGCACTTCAAATCGGCAACCAGTCGTTTGATCGTGGTCACCTCCTTAAGACCGGGCGCGAACACGCAATCGGCGCCGGCGTCGCGGTAGGCACTCAGGCGACGGATGGTCTCGTCATAGCGGCTCGAGGGTTCGCCCCCTTGCAGGAGATAAACATCGGTCCGGGCATTAATCACCAAGGCAACATCGAACTTGTCCGCAGTATCACGAACCGCTCGAATCTTCTCCACTTCCACGGACAAATCTAAGAGCGGCCGCTCCCGATCGCCGGTTGCGTCTTCGAGGTTTAAGCCAATCGCCCCACCCATAATCACGGCACGCGCGGTCCGCGCCACGGCTTCCGGGTCGTTCCCGTATCCTGATTCGACGTCGGCGGTAACGGGTACCTTCACGGCCAGTGCGATGCGGGCTATTGTCGCCATCATGCGGTCTTTGTGAATCTTCTGCCCATCTGGATAGCCAAGAGAAAATGCCACGCCTGCGCTGGTTGTTGCCAGGGCAGGAAAGCCTGCCTCTTCGACGATGCGAGCGCTGGCGACGTCCCACACGTTGGGAAGCAGCAAAGGATCGCCACCGGAGTGCATGGCGAGGAAGGCCTTTGCTTTGTTCTTTTGCTCCAGGTCGGGTAGGGGCATATCAAGGAATTGGATGCGACTAGCGGCTCCCGTTCTTCATCTTCTCAACAAACTGTCCCATACTCACCACTGCGCGGCCGACTGTGCCGCTGCCAATTTCACGCGCATCGTCGCGTGCGCTTACGCGCAGCACGTAGAAGCGACCGTCGAACAACTCCAGCACAGCTGTGGCTTGCATGTGGGTGCCTATGCCGCTCGCCGCGCGGTGCTGAATGTTGATCGAAGTCCCCACGGTAATCTCGTCGCCTTCGCAGTAGGGTTGCAACGCATGAAAAACCGCGGTCTCCATCAGGCGGATCATATCGGGAGTGGAATAAACCAGCGGCAATTCGGGGTGATGCGCGGTCAACGTATGCTTGAACTCGACAGTTTCGCTGGCCTCACCGCGCGCCCCGATGGGAATCTCCTTCACCATGCTGATCTTGCTTGTTTTTCCTTCCAGACTCTAGCGGCGAAGAGCCAATGATTGCGGGAAACGCCCCGCAGAAATCATTGGCTCACGATGCTGACGACCCCGCCGGATCACACCGCGCACGTCATCCGCGCCGCCTCAATGCCATCCAGAGCTTGCCACAACATTCGGGCTGCGTTCTCGGCCGCATCCAGGGCCGCGTCCGCCGTTTCCGGTTTTGCCACGATGCGTTTCTCCAATTGCTCGCGCCAAACATTTGCGTGGTAAATATCAGCTGTCGCGTGCAGCGCGAAGTAGCCGCAGGTCTTGTCGTCGGCGCCGTACATTTCGCGCAGCCCGCGTTCTTTTTCCTTGGCCACCTTGGGCACCTGAGATTCGTAGACATAAAACGCGGCCAACGCCTGTTCCGCCGTGCCTTCACTGGCCACGCTGTGAAAGTATCTCATCAGTTCCCCGATCTGCTTGACCGGCAGGTGCCATTGCATGTCTCGTCTCGATCCTATGCCTTCGGCAAAATCGAGCCAAAGCTCAGAGTGGGGCACAGCTTCCTTCCCTGATTTGCCCACGGCACCCTTCTCGTCGCACATATTGGCCAGAACCGCTCTCCTGAGTTCCCCTTCATCCAGACGAAGCGCAAACTCGGCCAGATAGCAGGGAAACGCTTGGACGTGATGGTAGTAATGGCGGGCATATTCGCGCAGATCTTCGCGCGTCAACTCACCCGCTGCCCATGCCCGGTAGAACGGATGGCAAAGCAAGTCGTACCTGGCGATCGATGCCTCCAGTTGCTCGAAGAACTGAATGCTATTCATGATTGCCTCCCTCGCTTCCGGTGTGAATCCCTACTATACGGTCCAGCCCGAAGGGCGGCAAGTGACTGGGATCACGAACACGGCCAACTTGTTAGAATGAAAGCAGAAGGGCCGCGGCAAAAGCTGGGAACGCCATAGGATCAGGATTAAATCGTCCCACTAAATCGTTTCAAAGATGCAGTTCACGGAACAATTCGACGTAGTTGTGGTTGGCGCCGGCCATGCCGGATGCGAGGCCGCGATGGCGGCCGCGCGCATGGGACTGAAGACCGCTCTCTACACGCTGAACGTCGACCTGATCGCGCAGATGTCCTGCAACCCCGCTATCGGCGGCATCGCGAAGGGACACCTGGTCCGCGAAGTCGACGCGCTTGGTGGCATCATGGGCGAGATCACGGACGCGGTCGGCATCCAATTTCGTCTGTTGAACACTTCGCGAGGCCCGGCCGTGTGGTCACCGCGCGCTCAGTGCGACAAGCAAGCCTACCGCCTCAAGATGCGCGAAGTGCTGGAGTCGCAGCCGAATCTGAAGATCAAGCAGGCGGAAGTGGCAGGGTTGATTGTGGAAGAGACCTGTCAGCCGTTAGCTTTCAGCTCCCAGCAAGGCGGCGAAGCGGATTTAACTGAGAAGCGAGAACTGAGAACTGAGAACCCACGCCGGATTCTCGGCATTCGCCTGCGCGATGGCCGCACTGTGGGCGCGCGAGCTGTGATCATTACAACGGGGACTTTTCTCAATGGACTGATCCACTGCGGCGAGCAGCAGTATCCTGCCGGACGTTCCGGGGAACCGAATGCAGTTTTGCTCGGTGAGTCCCTGAAGAAGCTCGGTCTGCGCGGCTGCCGGCTGAAGACGGGAACGCCGCCTCGTCTTGACGGACGCACCATCGACTGGTCGCGCTTCACAGTGCAACCGGGCGATGCCGACCCGACTCCATTCAGCTTCCGCACCAAGCGCGTGGCGCATCACGACTCGCAAGTTCCTTGCTACATCGCATGGACCTCGCCCGAAACGCACCGCATCATCCGCGAGAACGTGCACCGCTCGCCGATGTATAGCGGGCAGATCCAGTCGATCGGGCCGCGCTATTGCCCGTCGATCGAAGACAAGATCGTCAAGTTTCCCGACAAGGAGATGCACCAGCTTTACCTTGAGCCCGAAGGCTTGAACACGCACGAGATCTACGTCAATGGCATGAGCACGTCGCTGCCAGTGGAAGTGCAGCTCGCCATTTTGAAATCAGTCCCCGGTCTCGAAAGCGCCGAGATGCTGCGTCCCGGCTACGCCATCGAGTACGACTCGATTGATCCGACGGAACTGCAGCGCACTTTGGAAACGAAGAAGATCGCCAGCCTGTTTCTTGCCGGCCAGATCAATGGCACCTCCGGCTACGAAGAAGCCGCCTGCCAGGGCCTGATGGCGGGCATCAACGCGGCCTTGAAAGTGAAGGCGCAGCCCCCGCTGATCCTCGACCGCACCGAAGCTTACACAGGGATCCTGATCGACGACTTGATTTCAAAGGGCACCAACGAGCCCTACCGAATGTTCACGTCGCGAGCGGAATTCCGCCTGCATCTTCGCATCGACAACGCCGATCGCCGGATCACGCCACACGGCCGCCGCGTGGGATTGATCTCCGATGAAGCCTGGGGCGATTTTCAAGCCAAGCAGCAGCGGCTGGAAAAGCTGAAGCAGCTTCTGGAGAAGACGAAGCTAACGAGCGCAATGCTCGACGGGCAGCTCACAGGAAATGAGTGGAGTTTGGCACTCGGACAAACTTATGCGCAACTGCTTAAGCGTCCCGAGATCACAATCGAGCAGCTCGTTCCGGTCCTCAAGGAAGTGATGCCGGAATTCTTCGCTCGGAATAGTTGCACGCCATCTTCGGTTTTAATTTCATCGGAGTTGCGCAACGAACTCAAGTCAGTGGAAACCGAAATCAAGTACGAGGGCTATCTGCTGCAACAGCAGCGCTCCATGGAACGAATGAAGAAGTCGGAGCAACGGTCGATTCCTGGCTGGTTCGACTATCACTCGGTGAGCGGCCTCTCGCGCGAAATGCAGGAAAAGCTCACCCATGTGCAGCCGCGAACGCTGGCCCAAGCTTCGCGCATTCCTGGAGTGACGCCAGCGGCGGTTTCGTTGGTCAATGTCTATATTGAAATCCAGGCGCGACGCCGCGAGCAAGCGGCGGCCATCTAGGAGCCAAGCCCTATGATCGGACGGAAATTAATACTGCGTTAACAATCAAATATTACTCAGAGGTTAATATTTCCGCCATGCAAGATTCTCTTCACATTGACGATCACCCCGGAGCGCAGCCGGGACAGCGTGTTTTGCAGTTGGAAGGGCCGCTGGTGATGACAACGATGTTTCAGTTTCAGGCCACGGTGCGGGCCGATACCTCGCGCTCGCTGATCATTGATTTCAGCAATGTCCCATATGTGGATTCGGCTGGCATTGGGGCGCTGGTGGGAGCGTACGTCACGCGCCAGAATAACGGGCGGAGCCTGGCGCTGGTGGGCGTGAGCGAGCGTATCCACAACGCCCTCAAAGTCACGCGGGTCGAGCAGTTCTTTCGCTTCTTCGACTCCGTTAACGCAGCGGAACAAGCGTCCCCTGCATAGCTACGGGCTTTCAGTCGTTACAGTTTGACTGCCTTTCTCATCCCTCCTAAGATAAGTTTTCCCGCTCAATCCATCCATGATCGGCCAGACCATTTCGCATTACCGCATCACCAGCCAACTAGGAAGCGGTGGAATGGGAGTGGTCTACGAAGCTGAAGACCTTGATCTGGGCCGCCGTGTCGCGCTGAAATTCCTGCCATCGCAACTATCGAGCGATCAAAATGCGCTGGACCGTTTTTTACTTGAGGCCCGCACTGCTTCGGCGCTAAACCATCCCAACATCTGCACGATCTACGCGGTTGAAAAGGCTGGAGACCAGTCGTTTATCGCCATGGAGTTGCTGGAGGGCGAGACTCTGGACCGTCGCTTGAGCGCCGGGGCGGTGCCGGTGGATCGCCTGCTGGAGTGGTGTATTCAGTTGTCAGACGCGCTCGAGGCCGCGCACGCCAAAGGAATTATCCATCGCGACATCAAACCTGCGAACATATTTATTACTCAGCGCGGACAGGTGAAAGTTCTCGATTTCGGCCTCGCCAAGCTGGCGCGTCCTGAGTTGACGATGGAAACCATTGGAGCAACGCAGGATTCACCGGGACCGTTGCATCTCACCAGTCCGGGCGCGACTGTTGGCACCATCGCTTATATGTCCCCAGAGCAAGCGCGCGGCGAAGAATTGGACGCGCGTACGGATCTGTTTTCTTTAGGCGTCGTGATCTATCAGATGGCAACAGGGCGCTTGCCGTTTTCCGGCGCAACATCGGCGGTAGTTTTTCACGCGATTCTTGAACTCGACCCGGTACCGGCGCTGCAACTGAATTCCACGCTGCCGCCCAAACTGGATGAAATCATTGGGAAGGCTTTGGAAAAAGACCGTGACTTGCGCTATCACTCGGCCGGCGATCTGCGCGGAGACCTGAAACGGTTGAAGCGAGACACGGAATCCGGCCGCAAGTCCGCGCAGGCGGCTTCTATCAGCGCTCCTGCAGTCTCCGTTGTTGCGTCCTCCTCGGCGGTCAACGCCGCAGAGTCTTCGGTCCAGCGCCCTTCCGTAAGTTCCGCTGCGATCTCCGTTGCGCGGCAATACAAACTCAACACCGGAGTTACGGCGGGAATCGTATTGCTGCTGTTGGCAGGGGCCGCTTGCGGAATCTATGCTTACTTCACCCGTAGCCGCTCGGCTCCGTTCCAGGATATTTCTGTCACCAGGGTGACCGACACTGGCGACGCGGTACTCGCCGCCATCTCGCCAGATGGCAAGTACATCCTAAGCCTGACCAGAAAAAACGGGCTGGCTAGTCTCAGGCTGAGGAATGTGCCTACCAACAGCAACACTCAGGTGCAGCCTCCGGCGGACGTGTATTACAACGGCCTGCGCTTCTCCCCGGACGGAAACTATTTCTATTTTGTACGCAGCGATCCGGGAAATCCGGAGCTGAAGTTTTTGTACCGGTCTGCGCTATTGGGGGGTAATCCGCAGAAGCTCGCAGCCGATGTGGATACCAACATTACTTTTTCACCGGACGGGAAACGGTTTGCCTTTATGCGCTACGACAACCCGGATCCTGGCAAGTACCGGCTCATTGTCCGTTCGGTGGAGGGTGGAGACGAAAGAGCGCTGAGCAGCGGCCCTACCAGCGACGCTTTGTACCAACCCGCGTGGTCGCCTGACGGAAAGATTATTGTTGGCCAAATGCTCGACGTGGCGAATGGATTGATCCGGTTAGTAGCGGTGGATGCAACCACGGGACAGCGTAAGGCTTTCTTCAGCAGCAACCAGCGCATCTTCGACAAGCCCTCCTGGCTGCCCGACGGCAGCGGCGTGCTGGTCCTGGGGCGCGAACAAAGCTCCAATTTCGCCCGCACGCAAATCGGTTTCGTTTCCTATCCCAAGGGCATGTATTCTCCGGTCACGCGCGATACAAATAGTTACTCTGATCTTAGCGTCGCGAGCAGCGGACACATTCTCGCCACGGTGCAGAATGAGAGCCGCTGGAATTTGCAGGTGATGCCCACTGGGGTGCAGGCGGCGCAGGTGCGACAGGTCACGCCAGCCGACGCCGACACCAACTTCACCTGGACGCCGGAGAACCAGTTGATTTCCGACAAGGCGAACGTGCTCAATCTGATCGACCCGACAACGGGCAACAGGACGGTGATTCCGGGTCAGGCAGTAAGCGGCGCCCCGTGGGCTTGCGGTGAAGGGGGTGCCATCGTCTTTGTGAGATTTCAGAGCGGCGTGCAAAACATCTGGCGCATGGATACGGGGAGCAATTTCAAGCAGATTACGAATGGCAAGCTCGACACGAATCCAGTGTGCTCGAAGGACGGCAAGTGGGTGTTCTTCATGGAGCACGACGGAGAACGGAAACTGGCCAAAGTGCCGATCGATGGCGGAGCCTCGCAAGTCATTTCGGAGTCGCCGGTCTCCGGCGCTTTTGATGTCTCGCCCGATGGGAAACTCGCCGCATTTCCCACGCTGGAACATTCCGGAGAGCACAAAGAAATGCTGGCCGTGGTGGAAACGGAGGGCGGTAAGGCCGCGAAGTTGCTGGAGTTCGAACGCTCGCGCTTTGGCCTGCTGCATTTTTCACGCGACGGCAAAGGGGTGATTTATCCGGTGCGCGATAATGGTGTCGACAACCTATGGTTACAGCCACTTGATGGTTCCAAAGGCAAACAGATTACGGATTTCACTTCCGAACATATTTTCGATTTCCACTGGTCGTTTGACGGCAAGCAGTTGGCTTTGGTTCGCGGCCATACGGACGCGGATGTGGTTCTGATTCGCGACGCCCGACCGTAGAAATTGCGTCATTTTGTAGTCGGGTCATTGGGCAATTGAAAAGCATAGGCCGGGCATCTCGTCGATTTTCAATTACCCTCACTCAATTGCTCAATCCCCAAAATAAAAGGCGACCATCTCTGGTCGCCCTTTTTGCGAATTGTTAGTTGCGAAGTGGTTTAGGCACCCTTCACGTTCTCGGCCTGCCAGCCCTTGGGGCCTTTGACCACGTCAAACTGTACCTGCTGACCTTCCTGCAGGCTGCGGAAGCCGCTCGCCTGAATGGCCGAGAAGTGCACAAATACGTCCTCGCCGTTCTGGCGGCTGATGAAACCGTAGCCTTTGGCGTCGTTAAACCACTTCACTGTTCCTGTTTCCATGGTGTTGCAATGTTCCTTTGTTGTGATATAGCGCTGAAACTTTGGAAGGGTTCTTCTGCAGGCAGGTCACGCGCTGGTAAGCGGAGAAACTGGGTACTGCGAAAAACTCTAAAGTCAAACGCAAGCAGATTGTATTTCAAGTGCCTCAAAATAGCTACAAGTTTTCTTTTACTTCACATGTAAGCACCTTACCCTCAGTAACTTACAAGATCCTCGCGGAACCGGCCGATTCTGGGGACCAGGACTTGTCCGGAAGCAAAGGGCACCCTCAAAAACTGTATTATCTAGGATATGCATTTCCGCAAGCTTCTGATCCTGACTATTCTGGTAAGTCCGGCATGGGCGGGCGTGGTGGAGGATGTCCGCGGCGCTTTGGCGCAACATAGTTTCACTGCAGCCGACTTGTACCTCAAGTCCTACGTCGCCAAGAACGGCGTCACCGCTGAATATGTCGAAGCCTACTCATGGATGGCGCGCTCAGCTCTCAGTAATGGCGATTACGGCCAAGCCAACGATTACGCCAAACAAACAAAAGCTTTGGCGCTGGAGCAACTCAAGCAGCGTCCTCTCGATTCCGAACCGCACCTGCCGATCGGACTGGGCGCGGCGATTGAAGTACAGTCGCAAGTGCTGGCGGCTCGCGGGCAGCGTGACCAAGCCGTCGCAGTTTTGCAGACCGCACTGCGCACGTATGGCAACACTTCGATCCGGGCACGCCTGCAGAAAAACTTGAATTTGCTTTCGTTCGAGGGCCGGCCAGCGCCTGCGCTTCGCTCCGAGCAATTTTTGGGATCGAAGCCCCCGGTGCTTGCCCAGCTGAAGGGTTCGCCGGTGTTGCTGTTTTTCTGGGCACACTGGTGTGGCGATTGCAAAGCGGAAGCGCCTATTATCACCCAACTGCGCTCCGAATTTGCGCCCAAGGGATTGACCGTCCTCGGTCCAACCCGGCTTTACGGCTATACGGCGCAGGTGGAGAATGCCTCGGCTAGTGATGAACTCGCTTACATCGACGCAGTACGCCATCGCTTCTACGCCGGACTGCTGGACATGCCAGTCCCTATCAGCAAGTACAACTTCGACGTGTATGGCGCTTCGACAACGCCTACGATTGTGCTGCTTGACCGCGCGGGCAAGGTCGCGATGTACCATCCGGGAGCTTTGTCTTACGACCAGCTGAAGACGGAGATTGAGAAGGTCGTTGCGCGATAGGAATTCTCAAGCGGCCTCAACTTCGCTGAGTGCGCCGGTTTTCACGTCGTAGACAAAACCGCGCACCGGGATGTGCTTCGGGATCCAGGGATGGGACTTCACGCGGCGTAGTTGCTCCCGGACGTTCTCTTCCAGATCATCAAACGCATGGAAGTGGGCAGGCGCACCCGCGCCGGTGCCCATCTTTTTCGCCAGCCTAGTCTTGAGTTCGTCTTCCCGAACTTTCAGCAATCCGCAGTCGGTGTGGTTGATGATGATGAACTCCTGCGTGTCAAGCAGGTGATGCGAGACGATGAGCGAGCGTAACGCATCTTCGGTGGCGATCCCTCCGGCATTGCGAATCATGTGTGCGTCTCCTGGCTTCAATCCCAGGCAGCGTTCAAACAGGATCCTGGAATCCATGCAGGCGAGGACGGCCAACCGTCGCCGCGGCCGCACCGCCAGATCTCCCAGGTTGTAGTTCTTTACAAATTGTTCATTGGCTTTCAACAGTTCGTCGGCGACTGACAAATTTCTGGCCCTCGCTGTGAGTTCTTCCGGCCGCGAATTTCTTCCACACGCATATTCGGCCGCTGGTTGTTGCACCAGTTTAACCGCTACAATCGCCCCGTGAATATCGACGACACTATCGTCGCCATTGCGACTCCGCCGGGTCGGGGCGGAATTGGGGTGGTGCGGCTTGCCGGACCGCAAGCTCGCCAGATCGCCGAGCCAATGTTGCGGCTGAGACATGAGATGGAGCCAGGCAGGGCAGTTTTCGGGGAGTTGGTAGAACCGAGAAGTGCGGACGCCCTATCTCGCGAAGAAGCATGCCGGATCGACGAAGTGGTCGTCACTTACTTCCCGAAACCGCACTCTTATACCACGGACGACATCATCGAGATTGCGGCACACGGCTCTCCGGTGGTGCTGCGGCATATCGTCGAGATGTGCATTGCTGCTGGGGCGCGCCTCGCCGAGCCTGGCGAGTTCACCATGCGCGCGTTTCTGAATGGGCGCATCGATCTCACCCAAGCCGAAGCCGTGCGCGACCTGATCGACTCGCAGACTCTTTACCAGGCGAAGATCGCCGCCCAGCAGCTTGAGGGCGCGCTTTCCAAGCGCTTGCAGCCAGTCAAACGGAAACTGGTCGAGTTGATCGCTGTGCTCGAAGCTGGTATCGATTTTGCCGAAGACGACGTCTCCGTCCTTCCCGATGCTGTCATTCTCGAACGGATCTCCGCGGTGCACCAGCCGCTCGAGCAGCTTGCCGCAACCTTCGCTTACGGAAAGATCGTGCATGAAGGATTGACGCTCGCGATTGTCGGACGACCCAACGTAGGCAAGTCCAGTCTCTTCAACCGCCTCGTCGAGCGCGAGCGCGCCATCGTCACGGCGACTCCCGGAACCACGCGCGATCTGGTGAGTGAAACCGTCGCCATCGGTGGCATTCCGATCCAGCTTGTCGACACCGCTGGAATTAGGCAGGCACTTGACGAAGCAGAGTCTATCGGCATTCGGAAATCCATGGAAGCATTAGCTGACGCCGATTTGGTGCTGGTTGTTCTGGACGCTTCGCAGCCAGCCTCAGTGGAAGACGAGGAACTGCTGCGGCAAACACAGAGTCGTCCGGCCATCGTTGTGGGGAACAAATGCGATCTACGAGTCGGAGCCCGGAAGCCGGCCACCGGCGGGCAGTCCCAGCCCCTCATCTACGCCTCTGCCCTGACGGGCGAGGGCGTCGCCAAACTACGCAGCGAAATTCTGCGCCACATCGGCGGCGAAACGGGAGCTCAGGCCGAAGCTGGCTTCCTCACAAATGCTCGCCATCAGGGATTGGTAAAAGACTCACTCGCGGCGCTTGACGCCGCTACTGGCGCGATAGGGGCCAGGATTCCGCACGAGATGCTGCTACTCGATCTCTACAACGCCCTTGGGCCACTCGACGCTATCACCGGCGCTACCACTGCCGATGACATCCTCAACTTGATCTTCAGCAGGTTCTGTATCGGAAAGTGAGGCGTGATCAGGACGCTAGTGCGAGGGGAGGGACGCCTTCGCAGCGTTGTCCGGCTGAAAGCCGATCTTGTCCAACATCGGTTGGATCTCCGGATTGGACATAAACAATTTCCAGATCAACCCGGTGCGATAATTTTCCACCATGACCACGATCGGGGCTTGGTCGAGCCCCATGTACACGGGCGAAAACCAGTTCTGCGTTAAGTTGAAGGCGTCGCGTGGTCCGTAAACTCCCCAAAGCCGGTCTCCGAGTTGGCGATAGAAAAACTTGAGCGCCGCCATTGAGGCCTCTGGCGTGTAGGGAAACGAAGAGAGTGCGCCGGTCGGGGTGATCGTGCCATTGTCGGTCGCACGGTCGGGAGCGTGGGCTAAATAACCTAACTGATCGTCGCTTGCCGTCAGGCCCCAATCATCAGCACTATAGCCTTGGAAGTGGCCAGGATTCGATTCGCAGTAAGCCTGATCGATGAGCGCGAGATTGCGGTTATTGTCAAAGTAATCGGTGTACCGATCGTGGATGCCGCGAGGATCGAAGCCCATGAACGAATATTGTGTGAAGAATAACGGCCCTCCGGTACCGACGCCCACGTCGAGCTTGATGCCGAAGTAGGTGTGGCCGTTTGAATAGCGATCTCCTTCGTTGGAACCCGACCACCCGCTGCGGTATGCAATTGCCGCTTCCGACTGTCCTGCCCAGCCCGTGTAATAAAGGCTAGCTGGCACCCCATGCGTGGGCGATGCAATGGCCAGCAGGTAAGTGATCATGGTTTCGTTGAATCCGGTCAGCCGGTGATCGATGAACCAGGACCACTGCGAAGACCAATGCCACAACAGCGCGTTGTTTTGAGGAGAACGCCGATACCAATCCCACTCGACGGTTTCCCAAAGCTGGGTAATTCTCCGATAGAGACTTTGGCCGGCTTCACCATCGCCCTTAAAGTACTGGCGGGCGGCCAACAATCCTTCCAGTAAAAACGATGTTTCCACCAGATCGCCGCCATTATCAAACATGCCGAACACCAACATGGTCTGCGCCGTGTTGCCATTTAAGAAGTGAGCCCAGGCGCCGTGATAGCGTTGAGTTTTATCCAGAAAATCCAAGATCTTCGTGAGACGTTCGATGCCTTGCTCTCGGGTAATGAACCCCCGATCCACTCCCACGATGAGCGCCATGATGCCGAATCCGCTGGCACCCGTCGCAACGATGCGCTCATCTCCGGGAACGTTTTCGAGCGTCGCCCCCGCCATCGGATGAGCTCCTTCCCAGTAATAACGAAAGCAGGCTTCCTGCAACATGGTGAGCAATTCATCGTCGGACAACTCTCTCGTGGACGCGGTCGCTGCTCCGGAAAGAGCGGACTGGCGGTAAGATCGATCGACTGCCTTAACCCGGTACGTTGCGGTCACTCCTGAACGCCCAATGAAGTCAGTGTAGCGATTGATGTCCGCACTCTGAATACCGATGGGTTGGAACTTGTGCTTTCCTATCGAGCGATAGATGGCGTAGCTTTGCAGATCACCCTCTGTAACCGGATCCCAACTGATGTCGATATGACGATCGTAGCCTTTGGCTTGTACATTCTTAGGCGATCGAGGAGCACTCCTCACCTCAGGGGCCACGGGCGTAGCCACGGTCCGGTCGTCGATCTTGATCTCGTCGATGATTAATGTTCGAGGCGTGTCGTCCGCAGCACCCTGACTGAAGTACAGGCTGTGAAGGTCACGTGCCTGAAAGGGATGGACAGAGGCAGTCTCAAACTCGCTGAGCGGTAGCCTGACCTGAAACCAACGTTTTGCGGGCACGTCGCCGGAGATGCTGTCGAGCTTTACCGGTGCTGTGAAATCGTGCTCCTCGTCTTCCAATTGTATGAAGGGCAAATCGGCCGCAGGAATCGCTTCCGGCGAATAGCACCACATGTAGAGCGTGTCGCCGCGGAAATCCGTCAACCGGTTGCGCATGCTGACCACTCGCAACTCTGTTTCCCAACTTCCACCCGCCACCGAACGCCAATGCAGGCGCAGAGCATTCGGGGCAGTGAAGAAGTTCTTCTTTTCCACAGGAAGCGCGCCAGACAATAGTTCGATTGTGCTGGGAAATACCGCCCTCCCGCTGCTGTAGTAGTAATAATCAGGCGTAATGCTGTTATCGAACACCACGTGGTTGTAGTAGTCGGTGGGCACGGCCGCACAGCAAGGAAAGACAAGTAGGATTACAAAGCAATAAAGGCAGAAAGACGAACGCACCACGTGCTCCCGCTCTTGGCAGATGGAGAGAGTTTTTGTTGCACTCAAACTCGCAGTTTAACATAGGAAAATGAAGCATCGGGGAAGGATGTCTCCACTCCTCCAGGGAGACTTGGCTGGATGATAGATTCAGGTATAGCGTTCTTGCGTCAAAGTGTTGCCCCTATGGTGTTGGCGTTTGATTCGAGGACTGTGTCCAGTTGACAACGAAAAGCCCGGCCTCAAGCTCCGCACCTTCAGCACGGTCCACAGCGATCAGGAATACACAGATCGTCGGTGTCCTGCTTCTATTCGCCGTGGTGTATGTCGGATCACTCTTTTCGCCCGGGATGCAGGACGATGCGGACTCAACCCACGCGGAGGCCGCGCGCGAAATGCACGTCACGCACAACTTCGTGACGCTGAAAATAAATGGCAACCGCTACCTGGAAAAAGCTCCGCTGATGTACTGGGCAGTTTCTTTGTGCTACTTCTTCTTTGGCACGAATGAATTCGCCGCGCACTTGCCGGTTGCGCTGTCTATGTTGTTTCTTGTGGTACTGGCCTTGCGCTGGGGACGTCGTGCTTTCGGCGATCGCGCCGCGGTTTACGCGGGACTGTTCGTTGCAACAGCGGCGGGGTGCTATCTCTTCACGCGAATCCTGATCCCGGAAGCCATTCTCAGTTTTTTCATTGCCGCGTCATTCTACTTTTTCGCCACGGGCCTGGAAGACACCTATGCCTGGCGCTGGTATGGCGGCTACGCCTGCATGGCGCTGGCGGTACTCACCAAGGGACTGCTCGCCATCGTCGTCGTCGGATTGGCCTTGCTGCTATACGTTGCAGTCAGCGGCGAGTGGAGGCGCTGGCACGAGTTCCGTCTCTTCACCGGCACGCTGCTCTTCCTGGCGATTGCCGCCCCCTGGCACTTGCTCGCGGGCATCCGTAATCCACACTTCTTCTGGTTCTACTTCGTGAACGAACACTTTATGCGCTTCCTGGGCAAGCGCATTCCAAAGGACTACAACAAACAGACCAATTCCCTCTATTGGACCCTACACCTTGTGTGGCTGTTCCCCTGGAGTTTTTACCTGCCAGTGGCCCTGCGGCGTCCGATTGCAGAGTGGATGGCACGCCGCAAGCTGGGTGCAGCCAAGATACCCCGGCCACCGCTGAACTTCCGCTCCAGAACCGAATTACTCTGCCTGGCCTGGGCCGGAGTGACGCTTGTCTTTTTCTCGTTCTCCACCAATCAGGAGTACTACACGTTTCCGGCCTACTTCCCGATCCTGTTGCTGATTGCCGCGAGGCTCGCAAATGACGAAGAGTCGGGTTCGCGGCGCTGGCTTCTGTGGACCTCGGGGGTACTTGCGCTGATCTGCATAGCTATTTCGGCCGTGCTGGCAGCAGGGCTGTGGAACTCACGCCACATTCCATTCGTGCCCGACATTGGCACTGTGCTCGCTAAACCGAACCTTCAAGCCGAAACGCTTTCGATGGGACATATGCTCGATCTGACGGGGGAATCTTTCGCTGCGCTGCGCCTCCCGGCAATTCTGGCTGCCATTGTCCTGCTGATAGGGCCGGCCTTTGCATTCTGGCTGCGGCGGCGCGGCGCACAACTCGCCGCAACGTGGACAACTGCCATCACCATGGCAGTGTTCCTGATCGCAGCACACATCGCTCTGGTACGCTTCGATCCTTTCCTTGGATCGCGAAGCATGGCCCGGGAAATCGCTCCTGAACTAAAGCCCACCGACCGCGTGATGATTTACGGCGATCAGTCGTTTGGCTCGTCGCTATTGTTCTACTTGAGGCGGCCGCTTGAACTAGTCAATGGAAACACGACTTCCATGTGGTGGGGATCCACATATCCCGATGCTCCGCGTATTTTTCTGGACGATCAGGGACTGCTGCGGGCGTGGAATTCGAACGAGCGAGTTTTTCTTTTTGTACCGCAGCACGAACGCGCGAAAGTGGAAGCGCTGCTGCCGGGACGGCTGCACATAGCCAGCGAAATGTCAGGCAAAGTGATCTTTACTAACCATCCCTAGCGGCGGGAGACTACAGAAACTCCCTGCTTCGCAGTTGGCAGAGAGTAGCCTGACATCACCGCATCCCTCCGGAACATTTGCACCGTTTCCTGCGAGAACTCATGCAGGTCTTTACCCACGAGAGGAAGTTTCTTCAGAATGTCAGTCGTCGCCGTAATGACGTGGCACCCAATCTCGTCTGCCTGAAAAACGTTGAGCAGTTCCCGCGGACTGGCCCACATGAGTTGAGCGTTCGCGTCGTTGACAATGGCCACCGCTTCGCGCATTAGGGGCACAGGATCGCGGCCGGTGTCGGCGATACGGCCGGCAAATACGGAAACGTAGGCGGGCGCGTTGCCCTGGAGTGCCGCGCAAACATCCCGCACCTGCTCCAGCGTGAGCAGCGCGGTCACGTTCAATTGAATTCCTTCGCCGGAAAGCCGCCTGACTAGATCGTACGTAGACGCTCCGTTTGTGTTCATCACAGGGATCTTGACGAAGACATTCTCACTCCAAGCCGCAATGTGCCGGGCCTGCTCCTCCATCTCCGGTTCTTCATCGGCAAACACTTCAAACGAGATCGGACGGTCTTGAATGGTTGCCAGCAGATCCAGCGCAAACTGCTGATAATCCGTAACTCCTGTGGCTCGCATCAAGGTGGGATTGGTTGTGAAACCTTTGATATAAGGCTGGCGGTATAGCTCGAGGATGCTGGCCTTGTCAGCCCCGTCCGCGAAGATTTGTATGCGCAAGTCGGACACAGCCTTCATGCGGGATGCGCTCCTTTTGGCGTGGAACGGATGATCCAGTCAGCCGCTTCGCGGAGAGACCCTACGCGCAAGTCGGGAACACGGTCTGGAGGTCTCTCCGAATAGCCGTAATCGATAAGAATGGTCCTACATCCTGCATTATAACCGGCCTCGATGTCGCGCCATCGGTCGCCAACCATAAAGCTGGCCGGTAGATCGATGTTATGCTTCCGCGCCGCGTCGAGAAGCATTCCCGGCAAGGGTTTGCGGCAGTCACACTTGTCCTGATCGGTGTGGCAACACACGAGGATATCGTCGAGCGGAAGACGTGCGGATAGAGCCTGATGCATCGCGTCAAGCGCCTGGCGTGACTGCTTTCCTCGCCCGACATCGGGCTGGTTGGTCACAACCAGCAATTCATAGCCGTGTGACTTCAAGTCCTGCAACGCTTTTGGAACATCGGGAAGTATTTCCAATTCTTGTGGCGTGGGCGGCGGAAACGGCTTGCCTTCTCGAACAAAAGCCCGGTTGATAACGCCGTCGCGGTCAAGGAAGACGGCGCGCCGTTTGCCGCCCGGCCCCATCGATTCCCATTTCGTCGCCTGAATCTTTATCGCCGGATGCGAAACCAGCAGATGCCAGACAACCGCCTGGAAAGCTTCAGTATGCGGAGTAGTGTGCGCAGGATTCACCGTGGGAATCAGCACGCAAGCATCGGCAACGGTTGCGGTATAACCGCCGTCGCGGCCAACGATGCCGATGATTTTTGCGCCGACCGACTTCGCATACTTCAGAGCGGCAACCAGGTTCGGGCTTATGTTTTGCTCAACGTTTCCACCACCAACCGAGAAAATCAGCAGCAAATCGTCGGCGCGCAGTCGGCTCGTGCGCAGCCAGCTATCGAAGATCGAACTCCAGCCTTCATCGTTCGTGCGTGCAGTCAGCTCCGATACGTTGTCCGTGGGCGCGTAAGCCTCGATGCCCGCAATCTTGCGAAAGTCATTGACGGCATGCGAAGCATTGGCCGCGCTTCCGCCCACTCCGAGAATAAACAGGCGGCCGCCCGCGGCGCGAGTGCCAGCGAGCAGTCCGGCAGCTTTTTCAATACTCGCCACATCCAGCTTCGCTATGATCTCGCTTGCCTCGGCGAGAAAATCCTCGGCAAAGCTTGCCCTATGAAAGCTGCGGCTGCTCATTTCCGCAGGGCTCCTCGTCGGCTCAAGAAACTCGTCATCTGTTTCAATCCTGCTGGCGAACCTATTTCATAAAAGCGCTCATGCACTTCCACGGCGGCCAACTCCCCGCTCTGGAGAAGCTCTGTATAAACGTCGGCCAGGTCCATCGTCCCCGTTCTGACAAAAGCTTCCGCCCGAAAAACTCCCAACCCATAATCGATATAACGCATAGGGGAAGTGCGACTCTTCTTGTTGTAAGCCTGTATGCGCCCCGCTTCAAATTCCACATTGCTGGCATCCCACTGCCCGTCGTTACGGAATATCGTCATCAGGCCCAGCTTCCCGCTTTGCAAGAATTCCTTCTCAATCGCGGCATAGTCGCAGGCCAGATACGAATCGCCATACATCGCGAAGAAACGTTCTCCCAGCTTCGGTAGAGCGCTTCTGATTGCTCCAGCCGTGCCCAACAGCGTTTTCCCATCGTAGGAATACTCGACCTTCACTCCGAAAGCGCTGCCATCGCCGACGGCGTCCTCAATCATCTCACCCAGATGACCGACGCACAGGATTACTTGTTGGATGCCGCTGGTTTGCAGGAGCCGCAATTGGTGCGCCACAAACGGTTCGCCGCCTATTTGGACCAGTGACTTCGGAACTTTTGCCGTCAGCGCTCCCAGGCGCGTTGCCAAGCCGCCGGCAAGTATGGCCATAGGTAGCATGGTTTCTAGGAATGCGCTAGAACCGAAGTTCCGCTGAAGTCAAACTGCAACCGCACCTCGCGCAATCCGGCGCTTCGCATGGCAGATCGAAGACGAGTTTTGTCCTCAGTGTAGAGCAGCAGAAATCCCCCACCACCGGCGCCGATCAGTTTGCCGCCAAGTGATCCGTGGGCGCGCGCCAAATCATACATTTCATCAATGAATCCGCTGCTCATCCCTGGAGACCGCTTCTTCTTGTGCTCCCAATGCACGTGCATGAGTGCAGCAAACTCGCGCAGATCGCCCGCCAGCAGCGCGTCCCGGCTCTCGTGCCCCAGTTGCTTGGTGAAGTGCAGATTCTCCAGCATCTCGCTGGCGTTCTCGCGGGTCCGCGTATCTTGATCGCGCAAAACTTCTGCCGCCGAGCGCGATGCTCCAGTGAAGAACAGCAGCAAACTATCCTCGAGATTAGCCAAGGTCTCAGAGGCAATCTTCAAAGGCTCCGCAACCACACGGTCGTCTGGCAGAAACTCGAAACAAGTGATCCCGCCAAATGCCGCGATGTACTGATCTTGCTTGCCGACCGGTTCCTTCAGTAAATCGATTTCGATGTGACAGGCCTGCTCCGCCAATTCCTGCGGAGGCACAAAATTCCGTTTCATGGTGTGCAGCGCCCGCAGCAGCGCGGTCGTAAAGCTCCCAGACGAACCCAAGCCTGTACCGGCGGGGATGTCGGAGAGGCTGACAATCTCGAGGTACGGTCCCGTCACCCCGGTCAACTGCAGCGCTTCCCGAATGATGGGATGCTGAATTTCCTCCCAACGCTCCACATCTTCCAGCTTTGAGTACTTCAAGATGATCCGCGGGCGAAACGCCTCGTTGATCGTGATGTAGACGTATCGATTGATTGCAGCGGAGAGTACAAAGCCTCCGTGCTTCCGGTAGTACGAGGGAAGATCGGTGCCTCCTCCACCCAATGAAATTCGCAACGGACTTCGTGTGATGATCAAACGATGGGTTCCCTAGAGGCCGGTAAGTATAGCGTATCTAAGTTCCGGACCTCACAACTCCGTCTTCACCGCTGCGGCGTCTGCACTCACGAATTTGATTGTGGCCAAGACCGCCTCTCGTATACCCAGTCGCGGCCGCCAACCCAGGGCGCGGATGCGCGAGCAGTCCAGCAGGATAAATGGACTATCCCCGACCCAGCCGCGGTCGCCGCCTGAGTACGTCAACTTCGGATGCAGACCGAGATGCTCACAAATCCAGGCGATAGAATCGTTGACCTCGCAATATTCGTCCGTCCCCAGATTGAAGATGTTCACCCTACCATCCGCTCTGTCGATGGCAGTAAGAATAGCGGCGATGCAATCCTGCACATACAAATACGATTTTTTCTGATGGCCGTTGCCCAACACATGAAGATGTTCCGGATGCTCGGCAAGCTGCTGGTAAAAATCGAATACGTGTCCATGCGTGTACCGCTCCCCCAGGATCGACACAAATCGAAAAATGTAGCCTTGCAGGCCGAATCCTTCGCAATAGGCATGGATCAGACCTTCCGCTGCCAGTTTGGATGCGCCGTAAAAGGAGGTCTGAATGGGAAAAGGACACGTCTCTGGCGTCGGAAAAACATTTGGCTCTCCATATACCGATCCAGTTGAAGAAAACACGATCCGCTTGCAGCCTTGCTCACGCATGGCCTCCAGCACGTTCCAGGTTGCGATCGTATTTTGATCCAGATCCTTGCGGGGATGATCGGTTCCAAAACGTACGTCGGCATTGGCGGCGAAATGGACTACCAGTTCCGCTCCCTCCATGGCTTGTGACAGATTCTTGCGGTCGAGTAAATCTGCCTTATGAAAAATAAACTGAGGATGGTTAGCGGCGCTTTGCAGAAAGCGCTGCTGTCCGGTGGACATGTTATCGAATCCAACGACGCTGTGACCTGTGGAAAGCAGTCGATCGACCATATTGCTGCCGATAAACCCAGCCGCACCCGTAACGAAAACCCGCAATCGAACCTCCCACTGAGAGAAGGAAACAGATTTTCAAATGTTTAAAGAAAGTCCGCTAACTTCGATCCGAAGATGACTGACGGAGCGCAATTCGCGTTCCCTTCAATTCGAAGCGGCTGTCGCGCCACACATAGCGTAACTTCAAATAACTGGCGAACCATACAGCAAAACCGAGTACGTCGCGCAGCGGATAAAGCCACGGCGCGCGCCGTATTTTCCGATCTCGAACCACTGTCCAGCCTATAAGCCATGCTTCGGCCAGGCGGTTTAGCACCGCTATCCCCAGCAGAATCGCTCCAATTCCCCAGTGTCCCAGTAAACCTGCCGCGACGAATCCGAGCAGACCGTAGGGCATGGCGAAGATGAGTCCACTTCCGAAGTGGCCTTTGGGACGAGAATAGCGCGTGGTTTGCGCCCAGCGCAGCTGGTTTTGCCACATGTGGCGGAACGACTTCTGGTTCACCACATGATCGATGACGTGCCTCGACAGCACGACGCGGTAGCCCGCCTTCGCGATCAGGTTGCCAATGGCGAAATCGTAAGCAATATAATCCCGCAGCGCAGTGTAACCGCCAATGCTTGCTAGTGAATCCTTGCGCACCACGGTGGTTGGACCTAACCCGAACTTCATTCCTTCGAGCAGATTCGCCACCAGCACTCCGGCCGTCATTTCCACCGACATGCCGACGGCCGTGAGCCCGGAGAAGAATCCCGCAGCATTCTTGCCGCGATAAACGCACGTTACCATGCCCACCTGCGGGTCGAGCAAGGGCGGCACGATTTCTCGCAGATAACGTGCGTCAACCTCTACGTCGCTATCCGTCGTGACCAGAATTTTGTGCGCAGCCGCCTCTGCCATGCAGTGAAAGGCGTATACCACCGGATTGGGCCACGGCGTTCCAGTCACCAGAATACGAGTGCGGATGTGCGGATAGCGGGTGCTAACTTCCCGTACCACTTCGAGCGCTGGATCGTTCGCTTCGTCCGCAGCAAACAGAATTTCGTAGTCGGGATAATCTTGCCGGAAAAAGCTTTCGATGTTCTCCTTGAGTTGCGCTTCCAAACCGTGTACTGGCTTGAGCACGGAGACTGGAGGAAGGTGCGCATCGTCGGGAACGGAATGAAGCTGTCTGCGCGCGTCCGCGTGAAATCGAATGACTCCCACCGCCGCGAGGCCAAGAAACACAGCCGAAGACAAAGTACCTATTACGGCCACACCCAAAACGGAATATAAAATCAGCCACATCAAATTTGCATTGTCCTCAATAGAACCGTCGTCGGCCGCACCGTCAATTAACCGGTGCGAATACACCTGCTGACCATCAGAACAGCAACTCACACTATACATTTCCGTTCGGCACAGGCGTAAGGCGCACGTTCTTCTTCCTAATGAAACTCGGAAGACTCTAAGGAAACGGATCTTGTAGCACTTGTGGCTCGCCTCAGCTCGCACGCACTCTGTTCGGCACGCCGATTGCTCAATGACACTCCAAGGTTCCGTGGCGCGAAATGACGAGTTTGCGGCTGCTGCCAGTGCCAGGCCCGGCGGCTGAGCGGAGTCTGCATACGAAAGGAGGACAGCCATGCACATTCACCCCAACCAGATCAATGCGAACGTTCAAATGGATGCTCTCTACGCGGCGGAGAAGGCCGCCGCCAAACGAGAAGTTGAGTGCACCAGAAGGAAGCTGCTGGAGTTTGCCTCGGAACTGGCCGGAGAGACTGATTCCGGAGAAGACTGCATTGTGAAACTGGGGGCACATGAAGAAAGTGGGAAGCAACAAAGCCAACAGAACCAAGCTGGCCGGAAGAGACAAGAAAAACAGGGTGACTCAGAGGACGCCAATAACTCTATTTCGGACTGGGTCTAGCCAATATCGACCCTAGGATGCAACACTGCGGACAAAACTTGTTAAGTTTCTGTATCACTTCGAAAGCCCGGCAAGCGCATCCCGGAACATCGCATCGAATGAACTGCTCTTCCCGTTCTTGACCACACCCGCCAGTGCTTTCTCGGCTGCGGGTCGCTGATAGCCCAGGTTCAGCAACGCAGACAGAACATCCTGTTCCATTGCACTCATTGCAGGAGCGGCAAGCGTGGAAGTCCCCACGGCTTCGGGTAGTTTGTCCCGCAGTTCGAGCACCATGCGTTCGGCAGTTTTCTTCCCGATGCCAGGAATTTTCGTCAGCCGAGCCAGATCATTGCCCCGGATTGCACCCGCCATTTCGTTCGCGGCCATGCCGCTCAGAATGGTGATGGCGAGCTTCGGTCCGATGCCGCTCACGGTGATCAACTTCTCAAACAATTGCTTCTCGGCGGGCCGGAGAAATCCGTAGAGTGCAATCAAGTCCTCCCGCACATGTGTGTAAATGTGAAGCGCGACTTCCGAGCCATTGGCGGGCAACTCGGAAAAAGTGGGCACACTGATGTTGATTTCATAGCCAACGCCGGCCGTTTCAACCACAACCTGGTTTGGATGCTTGGACAACAATCTTCCGCGCAGATGGGCAATCATGTTCAGGCCATTGTAGCCGCAGGAAGTTTCGCTCGTTCCAGCGAGCAGGAAAAACGGCAGGGCCGACCCCCTGCCGTTTTCGTGATGCAAATTTCTCGGTCTTACTTTTTGTTAACAGCTTTCTTCAGTTCGGCCCCAGGGGAAAACTTCGCGACCTTGCGGGCAGCGATCTTGATAGTGGCGCCAGTCTGCGGATTGCGCCCGTTCCGCGCCTTTCTCTGCGATATCGAGAAAGTGCCGAAGCCTATCAGAGCTACCCGATCCCCTTTGCGCAACGCCCCAGTAATGCTGCTCACAGCAGTGTCAATCGCAGTTGTAGCCTGCGCCTTGCTGATTTCGCAAGCGCCAGAGATCTTGTCAACCAGATCGGCTTTATTCATAGTTTCTCCTCGCAGGTCTCGTTCATACCCAGCACAATACCGGGAGGACAAAAAAGCTCGTGTCTGAGTTGGGAAACCTGACGGGAGGTATTCTCCTCTCTCCGTAGAGAATGTCAACTGTGAAAATCCGCTCCCGAAGCCTGTTTCGTACCCCCTGGTCCCGGATCAGGGCGGAGGGTGAGGGTTTTGGGGTACCCGGGAGCAGTTTTCCTCGTCCCTCCACAGCCGTCGTCGCGCCTTCACAGGTTGTGCACAGGACTCTGGCCTTTGACACTTGCGGGAATCGAGCGTTTGGGTGCAAAGTCAGACGACAAAGTTTTCTCGAAGAAAGGTTTTCGAAGGTTGAATGTGATCAGAACCGCCGCGGAGGTTTGCCCTCTTTGCGAGGGCACGGGATGGAAGACGCTTCCAGCTGTCCCTAGTGCGCCCCGAGACCGTCGGGTTACGCGTTGCGATTGCCAGCTGCGCGCGCGGAACCAGACTTTGCTAGCGGCCGCACGCATACCAGCACGTTACGAACATTGCGAACTCAGGACTTTTGAATTCGACGGTTTGCATCGTTCGCTGGCTCCAGCTCGTATGGCTGCCTGCAAGTTCGTGGAAGAGTACCCAGTCGATAAGACCGGTCTGCTGCTGATCGGCACGATTGGTGTAGGCAAGACCCATCTGGCGGTCGGGATTATTAAGGAACTCATCCTTAGCAAAGGGATTGCGTGTCTGTTCTACGATTACCGAGAGTTGCTGAAGCAGATACAGAACTCGTACAACGATACCGTCAAAACGACAGAATTGGACGTGCTTCGGCCCGTATTCGAGACCGAGGTCTTGGCGTTGGACGAACTCGGCGCGGTCAAGCCCACAGATTGGGTATGGGATACGGTAAGCCTCATCCTGAACACTCGGTATAACGACAATCGCACGACCATCATCACAACGAACTACCCTAATCTCGCCGAACGCCAGCGCCTGGGCAACGTAAGCAGCCGAAGCTCTGAAGCCGCCAAATATGCGGCGGAGAGAGAGACGCTGGGCGATCGAATCGGTGATCGCATGCGTTCCCGGCTGCATGAGATGTGCCGCATCGTTACGATGGAGGGCACAGATTTCCGCCAACAAGTCAAGAGCGCCAGCTTTCGGTAACACCCCAGGCTCGACCAATTGGAAGACATCTCCTTCTTCGCCTTATCCTTGTGAATCCGTGGCAAGAACGAGGTTCTCCGTGTCTCAGTGCCTCCGTGGTGAATCCGCACTAGAATGTCTTCGTGTTGACCGAGCGGCTGGAATTCGCCCCTGAACGCGATGCGGAGATCTTTTCCGCCGTGCCGGCCGCGCCGGCTGTGTTCTTGCTGCGTGCCGACGACTCCCAGGCCGAGCCTTACGTCAGCAAGACAGCGAATCTTCGCCGGCGGCTGCAACGGCTGCTGGGGCCGGTCGAAGAGCGCACCAAAAAGCTCAACCTGCGCAATCGCATCCGCTACATCGAGTACGCGCCGACAGGCTCCGACTTTGAATCCGGATTTGTTCTCTATAAAGTTCTGCGTTCCACTTTTCCCAGGACTTATGCCAACCGCCTTCGCTTCCGCTTTGCGCCGCTGGTAAAGCTGCATCTTGAAAATGAATATCCGCGGGCCTCCATCACCACGCGGCTAGGACGCCTCAAGGCCCGCACACTTTACTACGGGCCGTTTGTTTCCCGCACAGCTGCTGAGAAGTTTATGAACGATTCGCTCGACTTCTTCAAGATGCGGCGCTGCGTAGATGATCTGCATCCCGATCCCAAATTTCCCGGCTGCATCTATTCCGAAATGAAGATGTGCCTTGCGCCCTGTTTCAAGGGCTGCACCGACGAGGACTACTCTGCCGAAGTGGCCCGGGTGCAAGCCTACTTCGACTCAGGAGGAGAATCTCTAGCCCGGGAGTGTTCTGCGCAGCGCGATGCCGCGTCGGCCAATCTCGCATTTGAAGAAGCCGCCGCGATTCACGTACGTCTGGAAAAACTGGAGCCGACACTGAACCAACTCTCCGAGATCGTCCGCCGGCTCGACCGCCTTTCTGGACTGATGGTCCAGCCTTGCCATCTCGCGGACACGATCATTTTTTTCCGCGTGGACAGCGGAGCGATCTACGGCCCGACGACTTTCTGCATCCAAACCGGGGAGCATACGAAGTCTCAATCGATGGAATCGCGGGTGCAGGGAGTTCTGGATTCATTCGTGTCCGCGAAACTACGTCCCGCGCTCGAAACCATGGAACATCTTGCGCTGCTCAAGCGTTGGTACTATCGCAGCCATCGCATCGGCGAAATATTTCTTGCGGATGATAAAGGTGTCTTCCCGATGCGCCGCATCGTACGCGGCATTGGCCGCGTGTTGCGAGGCGAGGGGCCGGAAGAAGGTCCAGTCACCCCGAGTCAAATTCGAGTGGGAGCAACGGAAATCCCAAGTTGAAGGGAGGAAGAAGGAAGGACGAAATGGCGATCAAGGAATCACAAGACAAACTGCTTCGCGAGCATGTGGTTTACCTCCTCAACGGCGGTGGCGCCCATGCAGGTTTTGATGATGCGGTAAAGGGCATGCCCGAGAAGTTGCGCGGCGTGAAACCCGAGGGGCTGCGGCACTCCGCCTGGATGCTGCTCGAGCACCTCCGCCTGGCGCAGTGGGATATTCTCGAATTCAGCCGCAACTCCAAGCACAAGTCTCCCGAGTGGCCTGAGGGTTACTGGCCCAAGACGGAAGCTCCGCAGAGTACAGCTGCATGGAACAAAAGCATTCAGCAATTCCGCGAAGATCTAAAGGCCATGCAGGATCTGGTGGAGAATCCGAAGACCGATTTGTTTGCTCCTATCCCTTGGGGCGATGGCCAGACCATTCTGCGTGAGGCACTGCTAGTGGCTGACCACAATGCCTATCATGTGGGGCAGTTAATCGACGTGCGTCGTCTGCTGGGCGCCTGGAAGGAATGAAGCGGGCAATCGTTACATACGCTTTCAGTTGCGGCTAAGTGGCGATCGGCGACCGAAGATCGGAGGCATTACGTCCCTCCGAGGCTTCGTGGCATTGCTTGGATTCGGATCGCTTCCGGAACACAACTTTTACTCCCTCCCGCCAATGCTCGTCAATGCCCACGAACTCCCACTCGATCTCAGGAGAGAGATAGCGCAGCAGAGTATCCGCGTTTCGCTCCGCTGACCAGCGTCCCATTCTTGACTTCGGCCTCCAGCACGCGCCGTACCCACAGATGAAGCAGGCAGCGGTTGTGCTCACCTGAAATCGAGTACTTGGATTGCGCCAGGTCAAATGCGACAGCGCCATTTTCCAGCACGACAGCTCCCGCCGCCTCGCTGAGAAACTCTTGCACGGTGCGAGTTAGAGCTTGCGGCGTCAGCATCGGCATTTGGCATTGTCCACTTTCCGATTGTCCAGCGCGAACAGATCAGCCGTCTGTGACATGTGACCATCGTCATAATTTCCGCCGGGAATGTTCCTCCACTCCCAACTCATCTTCATGTGGGATAATGGACACATTCGCTCAACTGAGTCCGCGTTCAGCACGGCGGCATCTAATTCTTGTGGGTAAAAGTTTGGACAAACAACTTCCGGATAAGCAGCGTTTCTTCTTTGACCACTACGGGGTCACCGAAAACGATCTTGAACATTACCTGGCGGCAGCTCTCTCTGCCGGCGGTGACTATGCCGACCTTTATTTTGAATTTCTCTCTTCTACCTCGCTGATGGTGGATGAGTCGATGGTCAAGTCGGCTTCGCAGGGCATCTCTGCCGGTTGCGGCGTGCGTGTGGTTTCTGGCGAGCGCACGGGATATGCCTATACTGACGATCTTTCCGCCAGCCGCATCTTGCACGCAGCGCGCACTGCGGCGCTGATTGCCAGCGCTCCGGCTAAGACTCCCGTTGCAGGGTTTCAGAAAACCGCTGCTCGCAGCTTGTATCCGGTAGTTTTGCCCTCGGTCGATGCCGAGATCACCGCCAAGGTTGAGCTGGTGATGCGGGCAGACAAGGCTGCGCGTGGTTATGATCCACGCATTCAGGAAGTCCGCGCCAGCTATTCCGACGAACTGCGGAATATTCTGGTTGTCGCTTCCGACGGTACTTTCGCCGAAGATTCCCAGCCACTCGCCCGCATGAACGTTTCCTGCATTGCCAAAACCGAAGGCAGTTCCGCTCGCGGCGGCTCCGGCGGCGGCGGACGCGTGGCTCTCGACTTCTTCTTCGGCGACAAGAACCCTGAGTTCTTCGCCAAGGAAGCAGCCCGGCAGGCCATTCTCCAGCTCGACGCGCGTGAAGCTCCTGCGGGCGATATGGAAGTCGTACTCGGCCCGGGATGGCCTGGAGTTCTGCTCCATGAAGCGGTCGGACATGGGCTGGAGGCTGATTTCAATCGTAAGAAGACTTCCGCTTTTGCCGGTCTTATTGGCAAGCGCGTAGCCAGCGAAAAATGTACGGTCATCGATAACGGAACCATGCCGTGGCGCCGCGGCTCACTAAATGTGGACGACGAAGGCGAACCCACGCAGGAAACTGTGCTGATTGAAAAAGGGATTCTGAAAGGCTACTTGAGCGACAAGCTTTCCGCGCGCCTGATGGGCATTTCCGACACGGGCAACGGACGCCGCGAGAGCTACGAACACATTCCCATGCCGCGCATGACAAACACTTACATGCTGGCGGGTCAGGACAATCCAGAAGATATTATCCGTTCGGTGAAGCGCGGCATCTATGCCGTCAACTTCGGCGGAGGCCAGGTCGACATCACCAACGGTAAGTTCGTGTTCGGAGCTTCGGAAGCTTACATGATTGAAGATGGCCAGATCACCGCGCCCATCAAAGGCGCGACGCTGATCGGTAATGGCCCGGACGTTCTGACCCGGGTTTCGATGGTGGGTAACGATTTGAAGCTCGACGAAGGTGTCGGCACTTGCGGCAAGGACGGGCAGGCTGTGCCCGTCGGTGTCGGCATTCCAACGATCAAGATCGATCGCCTCACCGTCGGTGGCACCGCAAAGAAAGATCCTGGCGGGTTCATGCAGTAAGATCTGGTTCACCGCAGGGACGCAGCGTCACAAGAAATTCTTGGTCTCACATTTTGCAGATTCTTGGTTTTGTCTGTGTCTCTGTGACTCCGTGGTAAAAAGCCTTTTTATGCCTTCTACGCAACTCGAAACCGGAAGCCCAAAACTAGAAACTGACCTTCGCGAACTCGCAGAGGACATCGTTCGCCGTGCCATGAGGGGCGGCGCAACCGCTGCCGAATGCGTGGTGCGCGAAGGGGATGAGTTCTCTACGCTTGTCCGCCTCGGCCAAGTCGAAACGCTCAAGGAATCCGGATCGAGATCCATCGGTGTGCGCGTATTTTCCGGTCAGCGTGCAGCGAGCACATATTCCAGTGACTTTTCCCCAGCCAGCCTCGACCGCATGGTGAAGTCTGCGTTGGAACTTTCGAAGATCACGTCGGAAGATCCATTCGGAGGAATTCCTGAAGCGTCGCAACTCGGCTCGCTCACCGGCGATCTCGACCTCTATCACGAAGATGTCTATTCGCTGCCCGGCCCCGATCGTATCGACTACGCTCGCCGCGCCGAAAAAGCTGCTCTCGACTTCGATCCGCGCATCAAGAATTCTGAAGGCGGATCGTTTGACGCCGCCACCGGCCACAAAGTTCTGGCCAACTCGCGTGGATTCGTCGGCGAATACCGCCGGTCGTATTGCTCCGTGGCCGCCGTTCCCATCGCACAAACAGAAGACGGCGCAATGCAGCGTGACTATTGGTTCTCGGTCGCGCGGACGCTCAGTAAACTTGAGTCGCCTGAGCAGGTTGGCAAGGTCGCGGCCGAGCGCACGCTCCGCCGCTTGGGCGCGCGCAAGGCAAAGACGGCACAGGTCCCGATCATCTTCGATCCCATGGTTGCGATCTCAATCCTGGAGCACATTTTTGAGGGGATTAACGGGGACTCAGTCTACCGCGGCGCTTCGTTTCTCGCCGGCAAGCTGGGACAGAAAATCGCCGGCGACAACGTCACCATCGTCGATGATGGCACCATTCCCGGCGGCTTCGGAACAAGCCCATTTGATGGCGAGGGCGTGCCTACGCGCCGAACAGTTGTGATCGAGAGAGGGGTGCTCAGTTCCTACTTGTTGAATACATATACTGCGAAGAAGTTGGGGCTCAAAACAACCGGCAACGCTTCCCGCGGACTTGCTGGTACCCCAGGCATCGGACCCGGCAACTACTTCTTGCAGCCGGGTACCAGGACACCGAAGCAATTGATTTCTGAAATCAAGGAAGGTCTGTACGTCACCGAGTTCCTCGGGCACGGCGCGAACTTGGTGACTGGCGATTATTCTCGTGGCGCGTCGGGCTTGTGGATTTCGGGAGGAGAGTTCGCCTATCCTGTCGAAGAAATCACGGTGGCCGGAAACCTCAAAGAAATGTTCTTCAGCATTTCCGAGATCGCCAACGACCTGGAGTTCCGCGGATCCGTGGCCTCTCCTACACTGCGCATTGATGGGCTCACCGTGGGCGGTGAATAGCAGAGCGTTCCATGAAATTCGCCAAGATCATATTTTGGATCGCTGGCATTTGGGGCGTGTTGGTTCTCACGCCGCTGTATTTCATGTTTGCTCTGATCGGGCAAAAAGATCCGCCGCCGATCACCCACCCCGCCTTTTATTACGGCTTCGTCAGCGTGGGCCTGGCCTTCCAGTTCGCTTTCTTTGTGATTGCCAGAGACCCGGTCCGCTTCCGTCCCATGATGATTCCTTCGGTGATCGAGAAATTTGGCGCCGGCGCTTCCTTCGCCGTGCTTTATCTGCAGCATCGCCTAACTCCAGGAGATCTGGCTCTCGGCTGCGTCGACGTGGTGTTCGGCGTGCTATTTCTAACCGCTTTCTTCAAGACCAGCAATTAGCGTCCAGAGTACAATCGACTTGCATGGGCGGCTTGATCCAGCCAACTCCGGTAAGCGAAGAACCCGATTCCAGCGGACGGACGATTGCTATTGCGGTCGCGGTCGTCATCGTCGCGGCCGTGGTTGCGGCGTTTCTGCTTCGAGGTAAGCCGAAGGGACCGACTGGGCCACCGCCGTACGCCGCGAATCTTAAACTCTCCGACTTGAAAATGAGTGCCGCGGAGAATTTTGTTGGAGCAACCGTCAGCTACGTTGACGGAACCGTCACCAATGCTGGCGATAAGACGGTCACGCATGTGGTTGTCGAAGTGAACTTCAGAGACGACATGGGTCAAACCGCCCAGCGCGAAGAGATCGCGCTGCAGGTGCTGAAGACCACTGGGCCGTATCCCGAAGCGGTGGACTTCAGCGTCTCCCCTCTCGGCCCTGGCCAAAGCAGACCTTTCCGGCTCACGTTTGAAAGCATCTCCGCGCAGTGGAACCACCAGTATCCCGACATCCGAGTCACCGATGTCGCAGTGAAGTAGCCACCCGCTAATCAAAATTTGACAATCGGTACAATGAACGCATGGCCGATGGAAAGCCATTCCGCTTAACTGAGTCGGTAAAAGCTGCGGGTTGAGCGTCCAAGCTGAGTCCGGCGGTGCTGGACACGGTGCTTGGGAAATTAGCCCAGCAACATGATCCGAACGTGCTAGTCGGCTTCGACCACGCCGACGACGCCGGAGTGTATCAAATCGCACCCGACCAGGCACTCGTTCAAACCGTCGATTTCTTCACTCCTATCGTCGACGATCCCTACACATTCGGCCAGATCGCCGCGACCAATGCGTTGAGCGATATTTACGCGATGGGTGGAAAACCGCTCACATCGCTGGCCTTAGTGTGTTTTCCCGAGAAGGCCGATCTCGACATTCTCGAACGCATCCTGGCCGGCGGCCTCTCGAAAATGATCGAAGCCGCATGCTTCGTGATTGGGGGCCACAGCATTCGTGACGACGAACCCAAGTTCGGATATGCCGTCACCGGCCTCATCCATCCGAAAAAAGTCCTCACCAACGCCGGGGCAAAACCGGGCGATTGTCTCATCTTTACTAAGGCGCTGGGCACGGGCGTGATTTCCACGGCAATCAAGAAAGGCAAAGCTGAACCAGAATGGATCGATGCAGCCGTTCAATCGATGACCACGCTGAACAAGCGCGCCGCGGAGGTAATTCAGCAAGGGGAATTCCGCATTCACGCCATGACCGATGTCACAGGCTTCGGCCTGATCGGGCATGCTCGGGAAATGGCGCTGGCGTCCAATGTATCGCTACGGTTGCACACCAACCGCATTCCACTTCTCGCGGGAGCCCTCGAGTGTGTTCGCGCCGGACACATTCCCGGTGGTCTCAAGAACAACCGTGACTTCGCCGAATGTGTGGTCGATTATGACCATGGAATTTCCGAAGACTTGAGGGCGCTTCTATTCGATCCTCAGACCGCGGGCGGACTTATGATCTCGGTCACACTCGAAGACTCGGCGCAATTCGCGCAGTCTCTCAACGCGGCAGGAATATCCGCGGCAGAAATCGGCGAGGTCCTGTTTCGCACCAAGCCCCTGATCGCAGTTGGACTCTGATCACCAGCCCCGCATCTACCGCTTGGGGTCCACCAGTTCCCATATTCGCGCCAGATGATGATCGTCGTGTTCGGCTACAAAATACAAATGGTCTACGAGCCGCATCGGAGTCTTCAAACGCGGATGGGGAATAGCCCGAGCAAACAGGGATGTGTCCAGTTCGTCCACGCACTTCAGTAGTTTCTCTCTGGCAGCACGGAACTCCGCCAAAATCCCTTCTAGCGGGCGGGCGTTGTGATTCGCTTCGTCGGTTTTTCGATTCTTCAAGTCTGCTGCGGTGAGTTGGGCGCTGCCCGCAACGTAATCGTCGACTCGAGCCAGCCACAGCGGTTCGAGATCAAGCAGGTGACCGGAGTGTTCCTGAGCCGACCACTTTTGCTGCGGCTTCCTAACCAGGATTTCCCGAGAACGGCCGCGCAGCACTTCTTCGAATCTCGCGGGAGTGCCGCGCAGGCGCGCCAACAAATTCGGATGCAGTTCCGCCGGAAACGAAAACTCGAACTTACGTTCAAACCAGATGGGCACCTGACTCATGGATTCCGCCGATAAACGAATGATGGCAGCAGCATCACACGACTCACAAATTCCTACATCGCAAGCCGAGGTTCGTGCATCTCTTAGAATGGTGGAACACGTTCCCTAATTTTATCTTCTGCGAGGAGCTAGCGTGCAATTTCGCGAACTTGGACGCAGCGGTCTCAGAGTCTCTGCCCTCGGCTTAGGCTGCATGGGCATGTCGGAGTTTTACAGCGGACGCGACGACGACGAGTCCATCGCCACAATTCATCGCGCTCTCGAACTCGGTATCAACTTTCTTGATACCGCGGACATGTACGGCCCGTATAAAAATGAAGAATTGGTTGGTCGGGCAATCAAAGGCAAACGTGACAAGATCGTATTAGCCACGAAGTTTGGCATCGTTCGCGATCCCGCAAATCCAACAGTTCGCGGGGTCAATGGCAAGCCAGATTACATCCGCCGATCCTGTGAAGGAAGTTTGAAGCGCTTGGGCGTTGAGACGATCGACCTCTACTATCAGCATCGCGTCGACCCTGCCACGCCTATTGAAGAAACTGTTGGAGCCTTGGCCCAACTTGTGAAAGAAGGAAAAGTTCGCCACATCGGCCTTTCTGAGGCGTCGCCGCGAACCCTCCGACGCGCCGTGAAAGTCCATCCCATCACGGCGCTGCAAACTGAATACTCGTTATGGAGCCGCGAGCCCGAAGACGAAATTCTCGCTACTTGCCGCGAGCTGGGCGTTGGCTTCGTAGCCTACAGCCCACTTGGACGCGGTTTTCTGACAGGACAGTTCACCCGGTTCGAAGATTTTCTGCAAGATGACTACCGCAGATTCTCTCCTCGATTTCAGGGTGAGAACTTTCAGAAGAATCTGGACCTCGTTCGCCGGGTCGAGGAAATTGCGAAAAAGAAAGGCTGCAAGCCCGCGCAATTGGCGCTAGCATGGGTGCTCGCTCAGGACAAGAACATCGTGCCCATCCCAGGCACCAAACGCCGCAAGTATCTGGAAGAGAATGTTTCGGCGATCGGTGTGAAGCTCAGCGAGGACGATCTACGCCGTATCGACGAAATCTTTCCCACCGGCGCCGCGGCTGGACTTCGCTATCCCGAGCACATGATGAGCATCGTGAACGGATAGGCTCCACACAAATTTAGGGCGGCTTCGGGCCGCCCTAAACGCAGAACTCGCTCAGATCACTTGCTCGTCATGTAGCGTAGACGAGTGAGGAAGTCGCGATGTCCTTCCCGTTCGGTTAACGCCCGGTGGGCGTCGCCGAGCGCGGGATTGCTGCTGAAAAGGTCTTCGAATGCCTTGTTCACTTTGTCCAGGGAAGCCGCATCGGGTATGGTGAAGTAATCGTAAACGATGCCCAATTTATCCTGGTGGTAGTCTTCGGTGAGCTGCCCGTACGATGTGATCGAGCCCTCCGCCAGCAGCTTCTCCAATGTCGGCACGAAAGCACTTTTCGTGAACTCGCTGTAAGCATGCATCTGGCCCGCCTTCACTTCCCAGCGCGACCAGGTGAGATAGCCAGCGGACGCGCCCGGCCGGGAGTTGTAAATATCCCCCGTCAGTATCTGGTCCCAATGCTTGGAAGCGCCCTGTACTGCGGCGCCAACCGACCCTGGCTGAGCGTAAATTGCCTCCAGCGCTTTCAGCAGGTTGCCTTCGGAAGTTGCGGTGAACCAGCTTCCGTGCGTGGGTTCGCCTTCCTGGTGAATCAGGTTGTAATAAGCGCCGTAACCGATAAGGGTGCCATCGGCGACCAGTTTGTCGAGTAAGGGCTTATCCTGCTCGTCCAGTTTCGCCATGTCGCCCCATTGGGCGCGAGGAACGTCCCATGTCGCAACATATGTGTAAACCCTCGGCTTACCCTTCGCCGCCGTCTGCGCCTGCAACGGCCGGACTGTGGCCAAGGCAAGGCAAAGAGTCAGCAAGCAAACGCCCCAGATGGTTCGCTTTTGCATAATTCTCCTTATTGTGTTGGAATTCCGGCGAGAATAGGTTCTCTCCAGTATGATGCCCCAATTCAAATAGAGCCGGCCGACTCAAAGTGCAGACTAAACAGAACGTCCGCCTCTAGAATGTAAGCGGGCGCAATTGTACACGCCTCGAAGCTTTTTTGTCTTCGCTGCCACAAAAAGTTAGGGCGGCCGACAGGCCGCCCTAAAACTGACAACTGAGAACTGCTCTAAGCTCGCGCCGGACTTTCCCCGCCCTTCGCAATCCCCCGCCCCGGCTCCGGCTTCAACACTTGCTGCACGCCTTCATCGGGCTTGGACGGGGACTTCATCGGAGGCAGTTCCTTACCGTCCACCAAGAGCAGCACTTCAGATGCATCCAGCACTTCCCGCTCCAGCAAGGCCGCCGCAATCTTCTGGAGCGTGTCGCGGCTGCCTTCCAGAATGTTCTTTGCCGTTTCGTACCCTTGGTTCACTAGCTTGCGGACCTCGCCATCAATCTTGATGGCGGTGTCTTCGCTGTAGTCGCGGTGCTGGCTGATCTCGCGGCCCAGGAAGATCTGCTCTTCCTTCTTGCCGAATGTCAGCGGTCCAAGATCGCTCATGCCCCACTCACACACCATCTTGCGCGCCATTTCCGTGGCCCGCTCGATATCGTTTCCCGCTCCTGTGCTCATCTGGTTAAGGAACAATTCTTCCGCTAGTCGTCCACCCATCAGGATCGCCAAGTCGGTTTTCAGATATTCCCGGGTGTAGTTGTGCCGGTCGTCGATAGGCAATTGCATGGTGACGCCCAACGCCATGCCACGCGGAATGATCGTGACCTTGTGTACCGGATCCGAACCCGGAAGCTTCGCAGCCACCAACGCGTGCCCGGCCTCGTGGTAAGCCGTCACTTTCTTTTCCTCGTCAGAAAGGATCAGCGACTTGCGTTCCACGCCCATCAAGACTTTATCCTTGGCAACTTCGAAGTCGAACATCAGCACAGCCTTGCGATTCTGCCGTGCAGCCGCCAACGCCGCTTCGTTCACCATGTTGGCCAGGTCCGCGCCGGAAAACCCCGGCGTGCCGCGGGCCAGCACAGTGAGATCGACATCCTCTGCGAGAGGAATTTTGCGGGTATGCACACGAAGGATTTCTTCGCGTCCGCGAACATCGGGACGGCTGACTACAACGCGCCGGTCGAAACGGCCTGGTCGCAGCAACGCTGGATCCAGCACGTCCGGCCGGTTCGTCGCCGCCATAAGAATGACGCCTTCATTTGATTCGAAGCCGTCCATCTCCACCAGCAACTGGTTCAACGTCTGCTCGCGCTCGTCGTGACCACCGCCAAGGCCGGCACCACGATGCCGTCCCACGGCGTCAATCTCGTCGATGAAAATGATGCACGGGGCGTTCTTCTTGCCCTGCTCGAACAGGTCGCGCACGCGGCTCGCGCCAACGCCCACAAACATCTCCACGAAATCCGAGCCGGAGATCGAAAAGAAGGGAACGTTGGCTTCGCCAGCGACGGCTCGAGCCAAAAGTGTCTTGCCGGTTCCCGGAGGCCCTACCAGAAGCACGCCCTTGGGAATCCTGCCACCAAGTTTTTGGAATTTCTGTGCCTCGCGCAGGAATTCGATAATCTCGCGCAACTCTTCCTTAGCCTCTTCCACGCCAGCTACGTCCTTAAACGTGACTTTCTTCTGCTGCATCGAAAGCAAACGCGCTCGGCTCTTCCCGAACGAGAGCGCTTTGTTGCCGCCAGTCTGCATCTGCCGGATCATGAAGAACCACAGTGCACCCAGCAGAATGAGCGGAGCCCACGTCCCCAACAATTGCAGCGGCCAGCTTCCACTGTTGGCGTCCCGGAACGTCATCGAGACACCCTTGTCGTGGAGCTCCTTGATCATCTCGGGATAATTCGCCGGGACCGTGGTATGGAAGGCGGAGCCGTCGCTGTATTTCCCGTGCAGCTGCATGCCGTCAACCGTGACATCGCGCACCTTGTTCTGGTCCACGTCACTCGTGAACTGAGAAAAATTGACTTCCTTGTCCTTCTGCCCGCTGCGGCCGGCCTGAATCACCTGCCACAACAGTAGCGCAGACAAACCAATCACCAGCCAGAAAGCTACGGTTTTGACTGTCGAATTCACCAAGAAGCTCCTAAAGAAACCGAGGTCCAATCGAACGTCTGACGCCCGAGGCTCCCGCCACTACATTAGATGCCGTTCAACCAATTTGGATAGGGAAATTCCCTAAGGTCCTTATCCTACCGTTTCATTCTACCTTTTCCTTCGGAAAAAGGCGCGTCGCTTTCTTCGTAACTTAAGTCATCTGCGGAACTGGCGCCGCAGCCAGGTAGGGGATATTGCGGTTGGTTTGCTCCGCCGCGCCCAATCCGTAGCCGACAAGAAACGTATCATCGACCAGGAAACCAAAATAGTCCGGCTGCAACGCCACGCGGCGGGCCGACTGGCGGTCGAGCAGCGTCACCAGTTTCACGGAAGCTGCGCCACGAGCGCGCAAGTCGTTCATCAGGAACTCGCTGGTCACTCCCGAATGCACCAGGCCCTCGACCAGTAAAATATGCTGGCCGTGAATATCCGGTTCGTGGCTGAAGAAAATCTCGATGATCTCGCCCGCGTGGTTGCTGGCCTGCTTGCTGTACTTCGGCTTAATGAATTGGCAAACAACGGGCACGTCCAACGCCCGCACCAGGTCGGCCATGAACATGAATGCATTCTCCAGAACGGCCAGGGCTTGGATCGTCTGTCCCTTGTAGTCGTCGGAAATATGGCGACCCAGTTCTTTCACCCGCTTTTGGATCTGTTCGGCCGCGATGACTTGACGGAGCGGCTCAACTCTCGTTGCGTTCATGAACCGGCATTCCTCCTGTTTCTCATCACGACCTGAACTGCTATTCGACGCTGGCGGGGAGCATTTAGACCTTGTACTCGTCTGGCGCCCACCGCATCTCCCGGATCAGAATCGCTTCCTGCTCCCGTTTGGCGTGCCAGCTGGCTGGAACCGGAAAGCCGCGCATCCATACGATTTCGTCTCCATTCACAATGACTGGCCAAAGCCTGCGCTCGGGTTGGGAAACGTGTTGCTCCTGCAGCAGTTCCTTCACCTTCTTGGGCGACTTTGTGTGGGCTGGCCAAAAGCGGTCGCCCGGACGCCAGTTCCGCACGATCAACTGCTTTCGCAATAACTCCGCGCGAAGAAGTTGTTGCGGATTATACTCCGCAATCTGCAACTCTGGACCGACGTGCAATGCTGCGATAACTAGCCCCAGTTCCCCCACAAAGACACGTCCTGGCACAGGCAGGGTGTATTCATAGTCCGGCACACGCTCGTTCCGGCGTAGGTCGGGCGTGACGAAAGCGATAGCCTCGGGTTCGCGAACAATCCGCCAGCCAAGGGGAAGCGACAATTCTTTGCCCGACGGACCGTCCTCGGCCGCAAATCGCAAGATGTCTTCGATGTGCTTGAACTCCAACGGAATGCCCGCCTGTTGTCCGATTGCCTTGAGTACCCTTCTTTGCACAGCGCGCGGCTCGGTCAGCAGCCACGGCCTGCTCACGGAAGCATTCATCACCGCCGGGCCGGGCTCGCCAAGCCGCTGTAATAACTTCGGATCGGGTAGTTGAGGCGACTGGATTTGCACCAATGATTGCGAATCGGCGAAACCTGGGAGCCCGCGTGTCCATTCCGGTTGCGACCACTGCACCACCGTCCCCAGCCAACCTGAGATTTCGTTCTCCCAATAGTCTTCCTCGTCGCGCGCAATCTCCGCCAGTTCGGCAATGCCCTCGACCACCGAGGGATTAAACTCCCGCTCCAGTAAAGGAAGCACCAGCCTGCGCACTCGATTGCGCGTGAACTTGGAATCGGTGTTTGTCGAGTCTTCCCGCCATGGCTGTTTGATGTCGGCTAAATACTGCTCCAGTTCGCGCCGTCGGATTTCCAGCAGTGGCCGGATGATTTCGCCGTAGCCTTCCCCATCCTCATTCTCGACCACGATGCGCGGATAAATTCCCCCAAGCCCCTTCGGTCCGGTACCCCGAATCAACCGCATTAGCACGGTCTCGGCCTGGTCGTCGAGCGTGTGTCCGGTCGCGATTTTGTCTAATAAATGCGCAGAAGATGAGTCCGGTTCGGTCTCGGAGCCGTCAGTCGACCCCAGGAGTGATTGGAAAAATCCGTACCGCAGTTCGCGCGCCGCAGCTTCGACGCCGGAGTGTTCATCGGCAGCATGTTGCACCACGTCGCCGCTCTCGGAATGAAATTCCAAGCCGAGTCCACGAGCCAGTCCCTCGACAAACTGCTGATCCGCGTCTGACTCGGCAGCGCGAAGTTTGTGGTTGAAGTGAACAACGGAGAGGACGATGCCGAGTTCACTGCACAGCTCGAGTAACAACCGCAAGAGCGCAACCGAATCAATCCCACCCGAAACTGCAACTCCAATCCGGTCTCCAGCCCGCAGCAATTCCTCTCGGCGGATATGGCCCAACACGCACTCGGCCAGTTGATGCACGGGAACATGTTACATCGGCAGTGAACATGGGACGGGCAGAGGCGAGCTGGCCCTGGCCGGGCAGCCTGGGTGGCTGTTCCACCTGAGCATTTACAGCCCCGGGCTCTTCTCCGCGATCAGCTTCTTAATCTTCTCCGCGAAATCCACCGCTGCCATGTCCTCGGTCTTCTCTTTTCCACGGGCGCGAACGTTCACCTTTCCCGCTTCAGCCTCTTTATCTCCCACCACCAGCAGGAACGGTACCTTCTGCATTGCATGCTCGCGGATCTTGGCATTCATCTTCTCATTGCGCGCATCTACTTCGACGCGCACACCGATGGCCTTGAGCTGATCCGCTACCTTGTTCGCATATTCTGCATGCCGCTCGCTGATGGGGATCATCGCCACCTGCACTGGCGAGAGCCACACCGGAAACGCGCCCGCGTAATGCTCAATCAATACGCCGAAGAAACGCTCCACCGAACCGTAGAGCGCGCGATGCACCATGACCGGCTGTTTGCGTGAACCATCCTCCGCCACGTACTCCAACCCGAACCGTTGCGGCAGGTTGAAGTCAAACTGCACCGTGGAGAGCTGCCACAACCTCCCGATGGCGTCCACCAGCTTGATGTCTATCTTCGGCCCGTAAAACGCCGCCTCGCCGGGAATCGTCTTGTACTCGATGTTTCTGCGCTTCAACACCTTCTCGAGCGATTGCGTGGCGTGGATCCACTGCTCTTCGCTGCCTACAAAATTCTTGCGGTCCCCCGGATTCCAGGTCGAAAGCTCCGTCTGGAACTTGTCGAAGCCAAAATCCTTCAATACATCGAGAGCGAAATCCAGGCAGCTGGCAATCTCGTCTTCGATTTGCTCCGGCGTGCAGAAGATATGCGCGTCATCCTGAGTAAAGCCACGCACGCGCAGCAGGCCATGCATCACGCCCGAGCGCTCGTAGCGATACACCGTCCCCAGCTCGCCCAACCGTACCGGCAAGTCGCGATAGGACTTCAGCGAGTCCTTGTAAATCAGAATGTGTCCCGGACAATTCATCGGCTTCAGCCGGTATTCTGCGTCGTCGAGCTCCATGGCATCGAACATGTTCTGGGCGTAATATCCCTCGTGTCCCGAGGTAAAGAACAACTGCCGCCGCGCTACGTGGGGCGTATAAACCAGCGAATAGCCGCGCTTCACGTATTCTTCGCGCATCCAGTCTTCCATCTCTTTACGGATGATCCCGCCTTTGGGATGCCAGAAAATCAGCCCCGGCCCGGCCAATTCCTGGATCGAAAACAGATCCAGCTGCTGCCCCAGCACCCGATGGTCTCGCTTCTTCGCCTCTTCTATTTGCTGCAGATGTGCGTCGAGATCTCTTTTCGAGAAAAACGAAGTCCCGTAGATCCTCTGCAGTTGCGGATTCTTCTCATCGCCCAGCCAATAAGCTCCGGCAATGTTAAACAACTTGAACGCCTTGATCTTTCCGGTCGACGGAATGTGGGGCCCGCGACAAAAGTCCGTAAACTTTCCGGTGCGATAGATCGAAATCTTTTCATCGGGCTTGGTGAATTGCTCGATGAAATGGCATTTCATGAAGTCGCCTTCTTTCTTGAACTCTTCCAAGCCTTGGTCGCGAGGCAGAAACTCACGCGCATACGGAATGTTCTGCTGCACCAGTTCCTGCATCTTTTTTTCGATTTTCTCCAGATCCTCGGGAGTAAAGGCCGTGGGCCGGTAGAAGTCGTAGAAGAATCCACTCTCGGTCGCCGGACCGTGGCCGAGCTTGGTCTCAGGAAAAAGTTCCAGCACTGCCGCTGCCAGCAGATGTGCGGACGAATGCCGGTAAACTTCCAACGACTCCGGATCTTTGTCGGTAAGCAGGCGAAGATCGCTGTCTTTTTCCAGCGGTTTTGTCAGGTCGATAAGATCGCCGTTCGTCTTAGCAACCAAGGCCGCGTCCGCCAACCGCGGGCTGATGGATTTCGCAATCTCGAGCGCGGTCGTGCCCCTAGGAACATCCTTCACGCTTCCATCCAGAAGCTTCACATGAATGCTATCTGCCATAAGTTGAGACCTACAGAGGTACTGAATCTTTCAGTTTATTGGAGGGATTCAGGAGGGTCAAACGGGCGCACCGGCAACGCCAAGGCGGGCTTTCACCCGCCCTTCGCCGTGTCAAACCACTAGTGAGCTATGTCCTTGACGTGAGTGGCGACATACCACATATTGCCGAACGCGTCCTTCACGCCTGCGCTTCGGTCGCCGTAAGGCTGGTCGGTTGGTTCCGAGATCGAAGTCGCTCCCGCCGCCAGCGCCAGTCGGTACACGGCATCGCAATCTGGAACGTACAGATAAAACATAGCCGGCATCGGTGGATATTTCCCGTGCGACTCGCCCATCTCCACCACCGAATCGCCGACGCGAATTTCCGCGTGATGTACCACGCCGTCCGGTGAAGAGTACTTCGCCAGTTCCTGCGCCCCGAACGCGCGCTTCAGGAATGTGATTACCGGTTCGGCCCGTAGCGGATGCAAGAACACATTCACGTTGTTCAATCCCTTGGGAATGTAGCTCTCGCCTTTATGCGTGGCGATGTACCAATAATTCCCCGCTGGATCTTTCACGCTGGCGGAGCGCTCGCCGTACTCCTGGTCCCGCAGTTCGTCAATCAAAGTCGCCCCCGCCGCCAGCGCTTTCTCGCAGACCGCATCCGCATCTTCTACGTAGATATGCAGCGCATGGGTATTCGGTGTGGAGCGGAACTCGCGCCCCGGAATACCGCCGCCCATCATCAGCATTGAGTCTCCGATCCGCACCTCGCCGTGCACACCGCCCGCCGATCCCACGGCGCGGAACGTCTCCTCGGCTCCGAACGCCTGCTTGGCGAACTCCAGCAGCGCAGGCCCGTCCTCGGCCACCAGATACGGCGTTACTGTGCGGAAGCCCCTCGGAATCGGATTCACCTCCGGCTTCTTCGCCCGTGCCTGCATGGCGTTGAACCGGCGGTACATTTCCTCAGCCGACATTTCTTCTTTGACCGTGAGGATGTTCCATGTGTAGCCGAAGGGATCGACGAAGCTACCCTCCCGAGATCCGTAGAATTGATCTTTGATCGGCCTCGAAACCGTCATCCCCGCCGCCACAGCACGGGCCGCGAAGGAATCGACATCGTCGACGCGAATCAGTAGTTCCACCGCCGAGTGGCTCAGGGTCTCGGCGCTGAATCTGCCTCCCTCCGGCCATTCTCGAGACAGCCTGATAGGCGAGTCCCCGATCTTAATCTCGGCATGCCCAATTCCGCCTTCGACCTGGAATCGGAATATCTCTGTCGCTGCGAAGGCCTTCTGGTAGAACTCGATGGCCTTGGCCACATCTTTGAAGATCAATCTTGGCGTCGCCACCGGGTGAACGGCTGCAATGGGTTCGGCAACAGTAGCCATGGTCCGTCTCCCTTCTAGTTCAGATTTCAATCGCGCCTTAAAACTCTCGCGCGGCAGATCGCGCAAATCGGCGGCGATCCGCACCAGCGTCTCGATGTTTGCCTCCATCTTGGGAGGCTTGCCATCGGCCCGTGCCAGCAAAGCGTCCGCGGCACTGTTCAGCTGCTCGATCTTCTTGGCGTCGTTGTTTCCCGGATCCAGAGAGCGCTTAGGCATCGGCACCCTCCATGCGCGCCCGCAGGCTGCTCAGGGCGCGGTACTGCAATTGCTTCACCGCGCCCTCGGTCTTGCGGATCTCTCGCGCCACTTCCTTAATGCTTTTCTGCTCCACAAACCGCAGCACCACCACTCGCCGCTGCTCTGCCGGCAGCGTATTCACTAAGCGAAACAACGTAGCCTGCCGCTCCACTTCCTCGAAATCTTCGCCACCGGCCTGCGCAGATTCCATCTGTTCCGGCTCGTCGGCCAATTGCTCCCGGTTCGAGCGTTGCCAGCGGTCCGAAATCAGATTCGCGGCAATCCGGAAAAGCCATGCCGCAAACGGAATCCCGCGCCATTCAAATCGTCGCAAGTTCGCCAGTGCATGGTGAAATACTTCGGAAGTTAAGTCTTCCGTTTCCGCGCGATCTCCCACTCTCCGCACCACGTACGCATACACCCGCTCAAAGTTGTTCTCGTAAAGCTCCGCGAAGCGCGCAGGATCTTTCTGCGCTTCCTCAATCAGAAGCCGCTCGTCCGCTTCTTTCCTCAGAGCCTTCAATGCGTTCTCCGCGCGGAGTTGACTTACACAGGGATAACGGCAGAAAACAACAAAAAGTTACGGTCGAAAACAACTTACGCGCCAGCTGGGCTTTGTGGGTAATACAAATCCTCGACCGCCTTCTGCACCTTCGCCGACACCGCCTCCAAGTCCCTCATCTTCAGCCCCACCGTCGAGATCGGCTCGCCCACTCGCATCTCCAGCGGCCGGCACCTGATGTGGTAGGTATTCATCGGCAGCAGTTCGTACGTGCCCACCAAAGCCACGGGAACAATATCCACCTGCGCCTTGATCGCGAGAAAAAAAGCTCCCGGCAAGAAGGGTTTGATCTCGCCATCTGGAGTGCGCCCGCCTTCCGGGTAAATCACCAGCGGCATCCCGGCCTTCAAGCTTTTCACCGCCGAACGGATTGCTGCAATCGAATTTGTCGGCTTCTGCTGGTCGATGCACACCTGCCCCGAACGCTTTAACTGCCAGCCCACCACTGGATACGCCAATAACTCCTTCTTGAAAACGATGCGGAATTGAAACGGCAGGTAAACGTAAAGAACCGGAATATCCATGGCCGACGCATGATTCACCGCATAGACATGCGGCTTCGCCGTATCGATCTTGTCGAGACCCGTGACCTTCACCGGCGACAGAATCGTTTTCACGATGAGCCACGACCACGCCCAGGAAAACCAGTGCAGGCGTCGTCCGCCGCGGTCGAACAGCCCGCCAGGAAGCGCAAGCAGCCCTAGAATCAGCGTGTACAGCCAGATCAGGGGGTCAAGAATCAGATACGATCGCAGCCGGCTCAACCAGCCATAGTTCTCCCCCAGAATCGCGTGCGGACTGCGCCGCGGCGTAGGCTCAGGCGCTGCCTGTGCCCCGCTTTCCACTTCCACCGATGAATTCACTTCCTGCACGCTTCTATTTTAGGGGAAACTCCTCGCCAGCGCCGCTTCAGACTTCCGCTCCAACGATGCGCATCACTTCACCGACCAGATAAATGGACCCAGTGATCACCACCACCGTTTCTGCATTCGCCAGCAATCTAGCCCGCTCCACGGCGTCTTCCACATTTTCCACCGCATCAATCTCGGCGCCGATTCGGGCCCCAGCTTGCTGGATCTCTTCCGGTGACGCTGCACGCGGGTTTTCCGGCCTGGTGGCAATCACTCGATCCGCCAGCGGAAAAAGAATTTCCGCCATCTCCGAGATTGCCTTATCCCGCATCGCGCCGAAAACAAAAATCAGCGGACGGTCCTCATATCGTTCCGAAAGGGCCGAACGCAGCGCCCATGCGCCTGCGGGATTGTGCGCCACATCGATCACCATCTCGGGCCACCCCGCCCGCGCCGCGATTACCTGAAACCGCCCCGGCCAGCGCGTCTCGCGGATACCGCTCTCAATGCTCTTCGCCGTGATGCCGCTGAATCCCTGGCGGCTCAACTCTTCCGCAGCCGCGATGGCTAATGCCACGTTGCGCAACTGGTGCCGCCCCACCAGCGGCGTTTCCGCCAAAATCTGTTCTCCCATAACCTGAAGCGGATAGCGATAGACGAAACCAGGTTTGTCCACCTCGGTTCTCGATACCAGGTACTGAGAACTCCCAGGCGAAATCGGCGGCACGAAAGGAACTGCGTTCACCCCTCGCGCTCCCAGTTCCATAATCCTGTTTCCGATCACGTCATTGGCCTCGGGCTGCTGCGGCAGAGTAACGACCGCACCGCCAGGACGAATAACTCCTACTTTCTCGCGCGCAATCTCGCCCACGGTATTTCCCAGAAACTTCTGATGATCCAGCGAGATGTCAGTGATCACGCTAACCTGCGGTTCTACCACATTCGTCGCATCCAGCCGCCCCCCCATCCCCACTTCGAGCACCGCCAGGTCCACCTGCTCCCACGCAAAATACTCGAATGCAATCGCAGTCATCATCTCGAAAAAACTGGGATGCCACGGCAGTTCCGCTTTTTCCACAAGCGTCTCTGCGACCCGGTCAATCTTGCTGTGCAGTTCCGCGAAATGATCGTCACTTATCTCTTTGCCGTTTATTCGAATCCGCTCGTTGATGCGCACCAGATGCGGCGAAGTATACAAACCGGCTTTCAATCCCGACGCTCTCAGGATCGAGGCCAGCGTCGCCGCCGTCGATCCCTTTCCGTTCGTACCCGCAACCAGCACACTCGGAAAACGCCGCTCCGGATGATCCATCCCCTGCAGCAGCACGCGCATGTGCCCCAGATCGAATTTGTGCGAAGGGGTCAGCGCCAGCTCGTGCCCGAGCGCAAACATGCGCGCCACCGCGGTTTCGTAGGACATAAGGAAGCTCTCAGCCGTCAGCCATTAGCTTTTAGCTTTCATCTTTCCGATGGTGATCCAGTTGGAAGACAAGATTCGAAGTTACGTAGACCGAGGCGAATCCCCACGTCGGTTTCGCTCATGGCTGAGAGCTGATAACTGACAGCCGCTTTCACGCCACCATAAAATCGAGCGCCCGCGCGATGTACGGCTTAAGTTCTTGGCGAGGCACCACCGCGTCCAGCATCCCATGCTCAAGCAGAAATTCGCTGCGCTGAAATCCCGCCGGCAGCTTCTGGCGAATCGTCTGCTCGATCACGCGGGGTCCAGCGAACCCGATCAGCGCGCCGGGTTCGGCGATATTCAAATCACCGAGCATGGCGAATGATGCGGTCACGCCGCCCGTCGTGGGGTCGGTCAGAACGGAAATATACGGAACCTTTGCTTTATCCAGCCGAGCCAGCGCCGCCGAAATTTTGGCCAGTTGCATCAGGCTGACTACGCCCTCCATCATCCGCGCCCCGCCCGAAGCTGACACGATAATCAGAGGCGTCTTCGAATCCAACGCTCGTTCGACGGCTCGCGTAATCATCTCCCCAACCACCGCGCCCATGCTGCCGCCGATGAATGCATACTCCATCACACTCGCGACCACCGGCCGTCCCAGCAGCTTGCCTTGCGCATTGATCACGGCATCTTTCAGCCCAGTGTCGTGCTGCGCTTGCCGCAACCGCGACGAGTACGGTTTCAAGTCCACAAACTTCAGCGGATCGGTCGACGACAGATTCCCGTCCAAGCTCTCATACTGGTTTTCATCCAGCAACAACGCCAGCCTCGTGCGGGCGTCGATGCGAAAGTGCTTTCCGCACTTCGGACACACGTTCAAATTCTCTTCCAGATCTTTTTTCCAGATAATCTGCCGGCAGTTCTCACACTTCACCCACAAACCTTCGGTGCGGACTGTCTTCTTGCCCGAAGTATCGAGCTCCCCGGATTCCCGCTTGAACCAAGCCATAAGTCAGTTGCGAGTGCCGAGTACCTGGTACCGAGGCAATCCGCGTTCCTCGGAACTCGCCACTCAGTACTCAATTCCTCTCTGCGCCATTACGCCCTTTTCGTAAGCGTGCTTCACCTGTCGCATCTCTGTCACCGTGTCAGCGGCCTCAACGATTGTGGGGTGTGCATTCCTTCCCGTCAAGATGACATGCACCATCTCCGGCTTCTTCCTCAGGCTCTCCACCACTTTCGCAGCATCCAGCATGCCATAACTGATCGCGTAGTTGATCTCATCCAGCACTACGAGATCCCACTCGCCCGACTGGATCGCCTTTTCCCCCTCCGCCCACGCCTCCTCCACCATCTTGACATCTTCCGGATCAGGCTTCTCCCCGCCCACCTTCACAAACCCCCGTCCCATCTGCTTCATCACAAACCTGTTCCCAAAGGCCTGCACCGCATCCAGTTCCCCGTAATGCCACGAGCCTTTCAGGAACTGCAGCATCAAAACCCGCATGCCCTGCCCTACCGCACGCAAGGCCGTCCCCATGGCCGCCGTCGTCTTGCCCTTGCCCGGCCCGGTGTTCACAATGATCAGACCGCGACGTACGTCCGTCATAGTTGGAGGATGCTTGATTCTACTAGAAAGCCTCGCCGAGAACCGGTGGAGACGGATGACTCGTCGAGAACCTTTATTATTTCGAGGATGGGTCCCTCGAAGGCATCGAATTTTCCACAGAACTCTTGCATCCAATCCGGCGTATCCGGGTGTAAGCAGATCTTTGTCTCCTGGCAGACTGCGGAGGTCTCGTCATGATCAACAATTGTCTGGTGTTATTGTTTTGCATGCTCGTAGCCGTACCTGCATTTTCCGCTCAGCACGTCGCCCTTCATCCCAGATCCGGCTTCGATTCCGCCGACCAGGAAACCATTCGCCAGATCGTCGACATGGAGCGCCAATCTAAAGAAGCCAGCCTCCGTCGTGACTTCGACTTTTCCCTGCGCACCCTCGCCGATGACTATGTCGCGATTACTCCGCTCGGCCAGGTCACGACCAAGGCGGAAACCATTTCCGCCCGCCGGAGCGGCCAACTCCGATACGAAGCCATTAATATTACGGATATGGTTGTGCGGGTGTATGGCGACACCGCCGTCGTCACCGCCCGCGCCGATGTCAAAGGCCACCAACTCGGCGAAGATTTCAGCGGACCCTATCGCTACACTCGCGTCTGGGTTCGGCGGAACGGCCAGTGGCAAACCGTGAGTTATCAGGCCACTGTCACCCAGTAGACCTGCGGTACATTACTTGCACCCGAGCGTCGCGCCGGCATCGTAGTGCTGACCAACATGGAAGATCAGCCGACGAGCGACCTAGCTCGAGAGATCCTGAATATTCTGGTTGCCGCTCCGGAAAATAAGCCCTGAATGAGGATGACGGAGAATCATCCCAGTTGCCCTGTTCCTTTAGTAGTAGCCGGCGTCGTTGCCGGCACGTGAGGATCGTCATCTGCCCTCAACAGCGGCAACGCGATTCGCAGAGCCTCGACCTGCCGCTTAAGTTTCAACAATTCTTGTTCTTTCGCCCGCAACAGTTCCATCACATCTTTCATTAATCTAATCCCCGAATCTACTCTCTAATAATTGCGTCAGTGAGTCGACATGATCCTACGTCTAAACTCTAGGACGTGCACCTCTCAAGGGCAACTCACGAAGGTGCACGCCGCGTCCCTGTGCTTCAGTGCCCCGCATGATACGGATGCCCCTTCAAAATCGTAAACGCCCGGTAGACCTGCTCCAGCAAAATCACTCGAGCCAGTTCATGCGCCAGCGTCATCCTGCCTAGTGAGATAGTATGCTGGGCAGCACCGCGTGCCGCGTCACTGAACCCATCTGCTGGCCCCACCGCGAATACCAACGGCAGTGGATTGCGATCCTGATAATCCTCAAGAAAATGCGCGAACTCTTCTGACGAGAATTGCTGCCCATGAGAGTCCATCAGCGCCAAAGTCGACTTGCCACTTGGGGACCTTCCAGCTTTGGCCGATGCCGCACGCCCGCACAGTTGCAGCACCGCATCCTCGTCCCGTAGCGCCAGCCCTTCCACGGGAACATAACGCGCAATCCGTCTCAGATACTCATCCGTGAGCGCCTGGATCGCCGGCTCTTTCGTCTTTCCCACCCACGCAATCTTGATCTTCACGACATGATCTTCACGTCACCGATAATCTACTTGCTTCCGGATGCCAAAACCACCGACGCGCCGAACTCGATGCTTTCCCCACGCACATGTTGCCCGATCGCTGCCAGCACTTCCTCATCAATCTGCGGCCGCATGTCCGCGGGCACGCGATCCAGCATTGGACGAAACGGTACAGCCACGGCCTGCGCCTGCTCCCACACTTCCTCCGTCGTCCCCGGCCAGGTCCACGGTAGCGTTTTCGTTTCTTCTTCCACTTTGCGAAAACCGGCGCTTCGCAGCACCGCTGAAAGGCTTCCCGGCCGCGCAAACCGGAACGGATCTGGACCACCCGGCTGCAACAGAGGACCACCCACATGACGGTGCACCACGCCCATCGTGCTCTGCCAGTAAGGCTGCTCGAATGGTCCCCACGCCAGAAAACAGGCGCGCGCTCCCGCCCTGAGAACACGATGCAATTCCCGCAAAGCAACCACAGGATCGCGAAAAAACATCACTCCGAAGCGGCAAGTCGCTAGATCAAAACTGTTGTCATCGAAGGGCAGCGCCTGCGCATCGGCCTGCCGCGTGGAAAAATTATCCAGCCCGCGCTCCTGCGCTCGCCCTGTTGCGATCTCAAGTAGATCGGCGCTCAGATCAAGAGCCGTGACATGCCCCTGCGCTCCCACGAACCTGGCAAGGCTGATGGCAGGCTCACCTGTGCCGCTGGCCAGGTCCAAAACGCGCATGCCGAGTTTCGGCTGCGCATACTCCACCAACGCCGCCGTCACCGCCTTCCCCATCGTCGCTGACTTCGTCTTCCACTTGTCAGAGGCGATCAGCCGGTAAGAACTCCCCCAGCCCATTTCCGCAGAAACATTCGCTTTGGAGGAAGTCGTCATTCAGCTCACATCAGCGAGCAGTACGCGAGGCTGTCGCCACGAAAGGAAGAGCCTACGCCTTCTTGCGACGCGCAGCAGCCGGTGCCGTGCGCTTACGCGGCATTGCCTTTGTCTTCGAGGCAATCTTCCGCCTCGTTTTCGGTTTCAATTCCGCAGGTTCCAGCCGCTTCGCCGTCTTCCACAGGCGTTCCAGATCATAAAACTTCCGTGCCTTCTCAGAGAAAACGTGCACAACGAAGTCGACGTAATCGACCAGTATCCATTCCGCCTGTTTATACCCTTCGACGTGCGCGGGCCGCAGCCCGGCCGCTTTCAAGCGCAGTTCCACTTCATCCGCAATCGCCTGCACCTGCCGCGGATTCGTACCACTGCACAGAACAAAGTAGTCGGTGAATGCCCCTGACCCCTTCTCCATTTCCAGGATTGAAAGTTCTTCAGCTTTCTTGTCGAGGCAGGCCTGAATGGCGGCCGCTACTTGTAGCTTCAAATCGCTTTTTTTCATGCAGAGGGTTGGTTGTTCGTGATCCCGATCATTGTAAATGGGAAGAGGTCTGACCGACGAAGTCATTCCTGTGGAAAGCGCGCTTTGTACAATCCCATTTTCTTGATGTACTCCGCCACGGCTGGTTCCACAAAGCGGCCAAGCGGTTTACCGCCGGCCGCAGCCTCGCGAATCACTGTAGAGGAGATGGGCTGGTAGATCTCGTTAAGCAAATGGATGCTGGCGCCCCTTAACACCAAATCTCCTGTGGCAGCTTGCTTCTGAAACGGCCGTGTCGCTTCCAATCGCGGCCGCAAGCTCGCGGGCAGCGCATTCGCCACGTCGGCCAGCGAGTAGCCCGGCCTGCCGGCAACCACAAACTCAGCCTCGCGAAAAAGCGCCTCCGCCTGGTACCACTTTGCTATGTCCACGAACGCGTCGATGCCAATGAGCAGGAAGAGCCGGTCTGCTTTCTTAAAACCTTGCCTGAGCCGCTTGACAGTATCGATCGTGTAGTTCGGTTTAGCCGCGCGCTCCTTCTCCTTTTTCGTGCGCGGGCTGTCTGAATCAAAGTCTTCCGGAGCTTCAAGCAACGAAGGCACCAGGTCCTTTTCTGCCGCTGTAGCGAGAGCAATCATCGCGTAGCGGTGCGGGAAAGCCGATAGAGGCTGCCGCTGCTTATGCGGTGGAACATTCGCTGGCACAAACAGAATCCTGCCAAGGTTGCAGCGTTCCCGCGCCGCGCGCGCCAGCGCTAAGTGCCCACGATGGATGGGGTCAAAAGTTCCGCCAAACAATCCAATATTCATGCGCGGCTAGTGTCATCGTTTCCAGCCTTGGTTGGCAAGCTCAACTTTCGGGCTGTTGAATGTTTTTTTGCCGCCTGCGATCGGTTTCCGGACATTCGCTAACGGGAAATAGTTCATTGTCCGTTTGGTCCAGGGGCTAACCGCTAAGGAACCGGCCTCCTGCGAATTTGGAGTGAACTCATGTAATCTCGCGCATCTAAGAATGTGCCGTTAGCATGCCTGATATGCGAGTAACCCTTCCCCTACTCCGCATTAAACCTACTCGTGCGCCCATCCTGCGCTACGGAGTAGCCGTCCTCAGCACCACGCTGGCGCTCATCCCGGCGGTGCTGCTTCCCAACATCACGGAAAGCCGGCTGGCGGTATTCGCCGTCGCGGTGATGGTGAGTGCCTGGTACGGGGGCTGGAAACCCGGACTGGTCGCCACTTCGTTCGCGTTAACCGTAAGCGCGTACTTCTCATTTTCCGGCGAACGGACGCCGGCTCAATTTCGTTCAACCATGATGCGGCTGGCCCTGTTTGTTGTGCTGGCGGCTCTCATCTGCTGGTTCAACGCAGCGCTGCGAGCAACCCAGGAGGGATTGCGACGCTCCGAAATGAATTTTCGTTCTTTGGTAACCAACGCTCCCTATGGCATTTGCCGCTGCGATTCCACCGGCCAACTGCTGGATGTGAATCCCGCATTACTTGCAATGCTGGGATATTCTTCCGCGCGGGATCTCGTAGGAACACATCTAGGAGCGCTCTACCCAGATACCTATCAGTGGTTCGAGTTAGCCGACTGCCTGCAATCGGCCGCGCCCTTCAATGGCCTGATCGCAGAATGGAAGCGGAAAGACGGAGTGGGCACGGTGGTTCGCGTTTCCGGACGCGCAGTTTCTTACGGCGACAAAGAAAGAGCCTTCGAGCTGTTTGCCGAGGATGTGACCGAGCGGCGCGCTCTCGAGCAGCAACTCCAGCAATCTCAGAAGATGGAAGCCGTGGGAAGGCTTGCGGGCGGCATTGCCCACGACTTCAACAATCTGCTCATGGTGATCTCAGGCTACTCCGAATTTCTCCTCGACCGGCTGGGTCCGGACCCGGCTCTCCGAGGTCCCGCGCAGGAGATTGCCGGCGCCTCGCAGCGCGCTTCTTCTCTTACCCGCCAGCTCCTGGCGTTCAGCCGCAAGCAGATGCTGGCGCCGAAGATCCTTGATCTGAATGAAGTTGTCACTGAAAACTTGAAGATGCTCACACGCGTGATCGGCGAGGATATCGATCTCGTAATGGTGCCTGCAGCTGTGCTCGGGTCGGTCCGTGCCGACGCGGGACAGATTGATCAGGTCATCATGAATCTTGCGCTGAACGCTCGGGATGCGATGCCCTCCGGCGGCAAGCTCACCATTGAGACCTCCAACGTCTCGCTCGACGAAGAGTACGCCCGTTTTCATGCTCCACTCAGGCCCGGAGATTATGTGATGCTTTCCATCAGCGACACTGGCCTGGGCATGGATTCCGAGACTCAGTCCCATATCTTCGAGCCCTTCTTCACCACCAAAGGCACGAAGGGGACCGGGTTGGGACTCTCCACAGTTTACGGAATCATCAAGCAGAGTGGCGGCTACATCTGGGTTTCCAGCGAGTCCGGCAAGGGCACCACGTTCAAGATTTATTTGCCACGCGTCGCGGAGAGAGCGGAAACTCTCGCACAAGTCGTCTCCTCCGAGGAAGCCGTTTTCACCGAGCCTGGAACGGAGACCATTCTTCTGGCAGAGGACGAAGCCAATCTGCGCTACCTCGCTCGCCAGTTCCTGGAAAAGCAGGGCTACCAAGTGATCGAGGCTGCGGACGGAGCGGTGGCGATGCAAATCGCCGTCGCGCACGAGGGCGTGATTCACTTGCTTTTAACCGATGTGATCATGCCCGGCATGAACGGTCGCGAACTCGCGCAGCGGATTTCAGAAATTCGTCCGCAGACGAAAGTGCTTTACATGTCCGGTTACACGGAAAATGTAATCGGGCACGACGGCACCCTGGACGCCGGTGTGTCTCTGCTCCAGAAACCCTTCACCCTTCGTGATCTGAAAAGCAAAGTTCGCGAAGTGTTGGATTCTACCCCTGTCCTTCGTGAGGTCGATATGCCAGTGCAAACCGCTCGTGCTTCCACGCGCCAAAGATCGGAACAATCAGCCCTTTCACGCGCACCACGTTTTCAACTTCACTTACCTTTGAAATATCGTCTATTGGACGAAGAGAAATGGCACGACGGTGAAACCAGGAATATCAGCCGTTCCGGATTGCTGTTCCAGGCGGAAGATCTTCTCCAGCCCAACGTGCAACTGGAGATCAACCTGGTACTGCCGGCCGAGATCGCGGGCCTTTCCCCTACCGAAGTAGTTTGCCGCGGACAAATTGTGCGGACGGTAAAGTCCGCCGGAGAGGAGATGCACCCCGCCCTTGCGGCGAAGATTCTTCAGTATCACTTCCAGCACGGAACGCAAATTCCGAGGGCATGAAGCTGTTTCCCGGTAAAGTTCGCTCAGCCGATCTGGCCCTCCGCGGCTTCGACCTGCTTCAACGCCTGCTCACGCAGAGCATTCACTTCCTTAGCCATCGCGTACTTCAGTTCCTCGATCCCTTCGCCGGTCACCGCTGAAATTTCGTACATCTTCAGCTTGTGCTTCTTGCAATACCGCTTAAGCGCTGCCACTTTGTCTTTTTTAGCCACGTCGATCTTCGATGCAACCATGATCATCGGTTTTTCTTCCAGGTGAGCGCCGAAACTCGCTAGTTCCCCAAGAATCACTTCCACGTCTTTCACGATGTCAGGACGACCGCTAGCATCCGACACATCCGCCAGATGAACCAGCAAGCGCGTGCGCTCGATGTGCCGCAGGAACTGTGTGCCCAATCCCGAACCCGCGTGCGCGCCCTCGATTAAGCCAGGAATGTCCGCCGCCACAAAGCTGATTTCATTATTGAGATCACCCACGGCAACCACTCCGAGATTGGGTTCCAGAGTAGTGAACGGATAGTCAGCAATCTTGGGCCGCGCTGCAGAAATACGCGAGATCAGCGTGGACTTACCCACGTTCGGATATCCCACGAGACCCACGTCAGCCAGCAACTTCAACTCAAGCCGGTAGGTGTGCTCCTCGCCCGGACGTCCAGGCTCATGTTCCCGCGGAGCCTGATGCACCGAAGTGGCGAAGCGCGCATTGCCCCGTCCACCACGACCGCCGCGAGCAATCACCATCCGTTGATCCGGGCCGGAAAAATCAAACACCTTCTCGCCGGTTTCCTCGTCGTACACAATCGTTCCTACCGGAACTTTCAGGACTACATCTTCGCCTTCGCGCCCTGTCTTGTTCGACCCTTCGCCGTGACGTCCGCGCTCCGCTTTGTATTCAGGATTGAAGCGGAAATGCACCAGCGTGTTATGCCGCTCGCTGGATTCCATGATCACATCGCCGCCCTCGCCGCCATCGCCGCCCGAAGGCCCGCCGCGTGGAACATATTTCTCGCGACGGAAAGCCATGCAGCCATTGCCGCCATCCCCCGCTTTGACCCGAATTTTTGCCTCATCGATAAACATGATCACTACCCATTGGCTACAAAACAAAAGCCTCGTCCCGAAGGCGAGGCTCAAGCCGCGTCGCACAGCTCGCAGCAGCTGCTAAAGCGCAATGCCGGCTCAGCAAATGGACGCGAACTACTCCACCACTTCCATCGGCTCGACCATCACAAACTTGCCCATCGAGCCTTTGTTCAGGAACTTGATCCGTCCCGTTATCTTGGCAAAAAGCGTATCGTCTTTGCCGCGGCCGACGTTAAGTCCCGGCTTTACGCGCGTTCCACGCTGCCGCACAATGATCGTTCCGCCAGGCACGATCTGCCCGCCGAATGCTTTAAATCCAAGCCGCTGCGCGTTCGAGTCGCGGCCGTTTCGTGAAGTTCCTTGTCCCTTTTTATGCGCCATGGATCAACTCTCAGCTTTCAGTCCTCGATTTTAGACTTCCCTTACTTCTTTTTCTTGGCTGCGGATTTCTTCGCCGCTTTCTTCGGAGCAGCTTTCTTCTTTGCCTGCCCCTTGGTTGCGTGTCCCTTGACGCTCTTCACGTCAGAGTCAGAGTCAGACTCATGCTCATGCTCGTCCGCGGCTGCAGCCTTCTTCACCTTCGGCTCCTTCTTCGGCACTTCCGGAGCCTTGAAGCTCTGCCCGTCAAAAGCGATCTCAGTGATGCGCACAGCTGTGTAGGCTTGCCGGTGCCCGCGCAGCTTCTTATACTGCTTCTTTCGCTTGTAATGAAAAACTAAAATCTTCGGGCTTCGGCCTTCTTCCACCACTTCGCCGACCACTCGCGCTTCCGATTCCGGTTTGCCGATCTTTCCTTCGCCGCCCGACACCGCCAACACCTCGGCAAAGTCCACATGGCCATCGGTTCCTGTAGCCAGTTTCTCCACTCGAATCACATCTCCGGGCGCCACCCGGTACTGCTTTCCACCGGCGCGGATGACCGCATACATACCTCTGCCTCCGTCAAAATGTCGTGAGAGTCAGTTCATCAAGCGCGTCCCACGCGCACACGGGTACAACCTGGCACCCGCTGAACTTTCTGTGCTTGCTGTGTTTTCCGCCACGGGCTTCAGCAGCCAAGGCAGGCGTCCCCAGAACGGGTCGGCGAGTACAGGCAAACTCAACTATTTTAGCGTGCGCTGTGGAAATCGGTCAATGCGTGGTTTGCAGAGCGCGAGTCCGTGTGCGAGAATTCCGCCGATCTTTGGATCGCTAACCGTATGAACTAGAGAGGAAGTCAGTTATGAAGCGCATTTTCGCCGTTTCCCTGTGCGTTCTCACCCTCACCCTATCCAGCATCGCGGAACCTCCTAAACCGACGGCAAAGAAATCCTCAGCCGACCCTGCTCCCGACAAAGCTTTCCTGCAGAAAATTTGGGACGGATGGGCGACCCTCGATACCGCCAACGTGGCCAAGTTCTACGCCAGCGGCCCGCATACCTTCTTCGATATCGCTCCCTTGAAGTACAACAGCTGGGACGAATACGAAAAGGGCGTGAAGGTCGTGCTCGACAGCTACAAGAGCGCGAAGTTCACGGTGAACGATGACGCCTCCATTCATCCCCACGGCGATTTAGTCTGGGCCACCGCGACCGTGAAAGAAGAGATGACCACCAAGACCGGCAAAGTTGAAATGGGCAACTTCCGCTGGACTGGCGTTTGGGAAAATCAGGACGGCAAGTGGCTAATCGTCCACGAACACGTCTCCGCTCCGTTGCAGTAAGATGGTCGCTTGTCCGGAAACCTGTTGGTCGCGTTGGCCGCATTCGTAGCCCTGACGTTCTCCGCTGCCGGAATCGGATCAGCCTTCACGGCGCAGTCCGTTTGTACCTGGTATCCCACGCTTCGCAAGCCGCCAGGGAATCCGCCCGCGTCCTACTTCGGTCCCGTGTGGACTGTCCTTTATTTTCTGATGACGCTCGCTGCCTGGAATGTGTGGCGCGTTGGTGACGGTTGGTCGGGAACCTCACCGGCAATTACGATTTTTCTGATTCAGTTGGCTTTAAATGCGGCTTGGTCGGCAATCTTTTTTGGATTGCGTTCGCCAGGGCTAGCCTTGGCTGAAATCATCCTGCTATGGGCGGCAATTCTCGCCACCACAATCTTGTTCTGGCGAATCTCAACATTCTCCGGCGCGCTCCTCCTGCCTTATCTCTCATGGGTAACCTACGCCGCATATTTGAATGCAGGAATCTGGCACTTGAATCGAGCGCGCTCTAACTCCTGAAACTCCCGCACCTCGGCATTATCCTTATCTCAGTTGCCACAGGCCTCTCGAAGTCACGGATAATTACTTCTGTAATCCCTGTAGCCTTATGTCGCTTGCAGAAACAACTTAGCTGCGGCAGGGTTAATAGAAACCAAGAACGTGGGGAGATTTACCATGCGTGACCGAATCGTCTTTTTGATTTCGCTTTTCCTGCTAGCCAGCGTGGCCTGGGGTCAGCAACAACCAGCCAGCGGCAACGCCCAGCCCAGCAACCCGCAGAGCATGCCGGGCATGGACATGCCGGGTCATGACATGTCGAACATGAAAGGCATGTCCATGGGCGCAGATAAAGATGATAAAGACACCGACGCCGGCATGCATGCCATGCATTCCATGGAAGGTCACATGGACATGGGCCCACACATGAAGATGACGGCGCTCCGGCCCGCGAAATCAGGCGATGCCGAGCGAGCTCAACAAGTGGTGGAGGCCGCTCGCAAAGCTTCAACAAAATACACCGACTACCGCGCTGCGCTGGCCGACGGCTTCAAGATTTTCCATCCCGAAATTCCGCAGAAGATGTATCACTTCACTAACTACTCATATGCTATGGAAGCGGCCTTCAGTTTCAATCCCGAGCACCCAACGTCTCTTCTCTATGAAAAGCATGGCGACGACTACAAGCTTATCGGAGTGATGTACACGGCACCCAAGCGCCTTGGCGAAGATCAACTTGACGAGCGCGTTCCGTTGAGCATCGCGCAATGGCACGAGCACGTGAATTTCTGCGCCCCGCCTGCAGACCGCCGGAAGGAGTTGCTGGCGCCGCATCCGCAATTCGGTTTGAGGGGATCGATTACCACGCAGGAAGCCTGCGACGCCGCCGGTGGAACATTCCATCCAGTAATCTTCAACTGGATGGTTCATGTATACCCGTTCGAAAAAGATCAGGCGAGTATTTGGTCGGTCGATCGGCAGCATGGCGACGGCGACTGACGCATCGCCAAGGTACCCGCCGATTGCTTGCCTTGATTTCCGCATTTGAAATTACATTTCGATCGTCACCCCACTCCTTGGGTGGATGCTGCCACGGTTCCTCATAAACTTCGCCCCAGACAAAACACTGTGACGCTGTTCCGCAACGAATGCAGACGCTTCCTGCTAACGGAGGCGCAAGCCCTTCGTCAAATGAGCGTGAAGACAATTGCAGAGCGATGGAACTCTTGGGGTTGTGGATACGTAGTGTAGTGAAGAAGCGGCCGGCTGGAAAACGACGTCCACACCGGTCGCGTACACAAAAGGTTAGTGGGTTTAGGGGATTCTCTTACTCTCGGTTTGGCGGCCCAGGTAAGAAAACCCCCTTGCGCAGCGAGGCAGGCCTTGCGGCTTGTCTGCTGAAGCCTAGCGGTTGCATTGTAGGCGATTCGCGGCAAAACACCAGTGTTTTCTCGCGCACCTCGTGAGCCGGGCCGCCCTAACCGTTTCTCGACGCGATTTCGGGAAAGAAAAGGAGCAGTCATGAAGTTCGCGACAGTTTCGAAGAGCCTCGTTTTAGGATTGGCGTTGGTATTGGCATCGACCGCCTTCGCAGCGACCAAAGGCAGTTTGCAACTTAGTAACCCTGTGACCGTCAATGGCACAACCCTGAAGCCGGGGGATTACAAGGTTCAGTGGGAGGGCAGCGGCCCCAACGTCGAACTAAGCATCTTGAAGGGCAAGAACGTGGTGGCAAAAGTGCCCGCACATGTGGTCGAACTGCAAGCGCCATCGAGCAACGATGCCGCGGTTACGCTTCAGAATGCCAGCGGACCCAACACACTTGCCGGCGTCCGCTTCCAAGGCAAGAAAACCGCCCTGGAGTTGGGAGACGCCAGCAACAGCATGCAGGCCAGTGGTTCTAGCCAGTAGCCTCACGGCGGTAACTTTTACAACAAAGATCAACGGGAGCACATATCGTGCTCCCTTTTCTATTCGGCTAGTTGGGCGAGGCCAACACGTCGTCGTAGTAATTGAGGAGCGCCCGGCGCGGTTTGGCCTTCAATCCCTTCATCGGAACTTTCTGCTCCCGGGGGAAGGAAACTCGTAATTATCCCGACTTGCCGGAAAAATGCAAGTGCTCGGATCACAACGTCCGCAATAAACCTCATGTGGTGACGACGGCCTCGGCTGTCCCGGCGAGCGACGCCGTCATGGACTCTGGACTTTCTCCAACTCTGCACTGAGGTGCACGTTTGCGGGGGGGAAGACGGCCGGGAACATGCCATTACCCCACTTGGCGAAATTGATGTCAATCCAAATCAGCGCCAATAGAAAAGGAGCGCTTTCGCGCTCCCGTTCCGGAACTGACCACTACCCTCAGTACTTCGGCACCTTCGGATCCACTCTCTCCGACCAAGCCGTAATTCCGCCCGCCAGGTTGTGCACCTTGCTAAACCCGGCCTGCTGCAGGAACGCCACCGCCTTCGCGCTGCGTCCGCCCATCTTGCAATGGACGACGATTTCGCGACTGGAATCCAACTCGTTCACGCGCTTCGGCAGGTCGTTCAGCGGAATCAAATGTCCGCCGATGTTGCAGATCTGATATTCATGCGGTTCGCGCACATCGAGCACGAAAAGATCCTCCTTCGCATCCAGACGCCGCTTCAGCTCTTCCACTTGAATTTCCGGAACTCCATTCCCCACCGGCTTTTCCTCCCCACGAATTCCGCAAAACTCGTTGTAGTCTATCAGCTTCGTCACCGTAGGATGCGTCCCGCAAACCGGGCAATCTGGATTTTTTCGCAGCTTGAGTTCGCGGAACTTCATGCCCAGCGCGTCGATCAGCAGCAGCCGGCCAATAAGAGGTTCGCCCACTCCCAGAATCAGCTTGATCACTTCGGTAGCCTGCATCACGCCCACCAGGCCCGGCAGAATGCCCAGCACTCCGCCCTCCGCACAGGAAGGAACCAGCCCCGGCGGCGGCGGCTCAGGATACAGGCAGCGATAGCACGGTCCATCCTCCGTGGCAAATACGCTGGCCTGCCCCTCGAAACGAAAAATCGAGCCGTAAACATTCGGCTTCCCAGTCAGCACGCACGCGTCGTTCACTAAATAGCGCGTAGGAAAATTATCCGTGCCGTCGGCAATAATGTCGAAGTCGCGAAAGAGTTCCAGCGCACTCTCACTGCTCAGCCGCATATCGAACTTCCGCAGGTTCAAAAATGGATTGATCGCTGTCAATTTCTCCGCTGCAGAATCCAGTTTCTTCCGCCCAACATCGGCGGTTGAGTGAATGATCTGCCGCTGCAGGTTCGTGTAATCCACCACATCGAAATCGACGATTCCCAGCGTCCCCACACCCGCAGCCGCAAGATACAGAGCCAGCGGCGACCCCAGCCCTCCCGCACCAATGCACAGCACGCGCGCCGCCTTCAGCTTCTGTTGCCCATCCATGCCAACCTCCGGCATGATCAAATGCCGCGAGTAGCGCAGGATTTCGTCGTTGCTCAATGTCACTGGAATTTCGGTGGTGGTCGTGGCCATAAAGTCCTCGATTGAAAATGTGGAATTTCGGGAGCGTCAGAATCTGAGCGCTAACAACACGAAGGACGACAACAACAGTTGCGGTTTGTGACGGAAGGTTTCAACTCTCTAATTCCTGATCTCGGCGGATCCGCAGTCACACCGCGTCGCGCCTCCGGCAATGGAAGGCACGATGGAAATGTTATCACCTTCCTTCACCGTGGTCGCCTCTTTCTGCAAATAGCGAATGTCCTCGTCGTTCACATACAAATTGACGAATGCGCGCAGCTTACCATCGTCAGCATAGAGATGCCGGCGCAGATCGGGATGCTGGACCAGCAGGTCGCTCATAGCTTCGCCCACGGTAGCACCCTTCACTTCAACCGTCGACTGTTTGCCCACATATTGCCTCAGAGGCGTAGGGATGTGAATCTTGCTCATAGGTCTAAGCATAAAAGATGCGTCAAGAGATGGGGAAGATTCATCCCCGCGCGACTTTGGTTCCAGAGCAGCCAAAATACGAAAGTCGTAGTCGTCGGCAACAAGAACGGCCCGCCCTAGTTCTCGGGCGTAGATGCCGGGACAATGACACTCATGTGGAGACAGCCGCCCCGCGGCTATCCGTCGCCCGCGAAGCGACTCTTCGCTGCTAACATGACACCGTGCCTCCGCTTCTCGAAATCCGCAATCTACGCGTTCAGTTTCCTGCCAAGCCCCTTGCAGAAGCCAGCGACTTTCGTGCCTTTCCTGAGCGAAGTCGAAGCGTCCTTCCTGCTGTCCGCGATCTCAACTTCACCATCACTCCCGGAGAAGTCCTCGGTCTGGTCGGAGAATCCGGTTCCGGAAAATCGATCACGTCCCTCGCCATCATGCGTCTGCTCCCGCCTCAGGCAAGTGTTTCCGGCGAGATCCTCTTCGCTGAAAATGGTTTGCTTCGCAACCTCGCCACGCTTCCTGACGACTCCATGCGCCAATTGCGCGGCTCGCGCATCGCCATGATCTTCCAGGAGCCCATGACCGCCCTCAATCCCGTCATGCGCGTCGGCAACCAGATCGCGGAAGCTGTCTTGGCGCACAACCGCGTACCGAATGACCAAGCATGGCAGCGCGCCGTTCAATCCATGAATGACGTCGCCATTCCCGAGCCCGACCGCCGAGCCCGCGACTATCCTCATCAACTTTCTGGCGGCATGCGCCAGCGCGTCATGATCGCCATGGCCATTGTGAACCGCCCTCAGTTGCTCATCGCCGACGAGCCCACCACCGCCCTCGACGTCACCATCCAGGCCCAGATCCTCGCTCTGCTCGCTGACCTGCGCTCCAAGTTCGGATTGGCCATGCTCTTCATCTCGCATGATCTAGCGGTGGTCTCGCAGGTTGCCGACCGTGTGGCCGTCATGTATGCCGGAAGCGTCGTAGAGCTGGGAACCAACCATGAGATCTTTCACGCCCCCGCGCATCCCTATACTCGCGGCCTCCTGCACTCCGTGCCCGATTTAAAGACTAATCGCAGTCAGCCGCTCGAAACCATCGAAGGCACAGTCCCTCCGCTGCACGCCATGCCTCCCGGCTGCCCCTTCGAGCCGCGCTGCGGATTCCGCGTTCCCGACTGCGCCCGTGCCTTTCCTCCACTAGAAGAAGTTGCGCCCGCACATTGGGCCCGCTGCCCGGTAGTCAATTCAAAATAGCGATGGCGGAATAAAACCCGCCCGTGTATCCTCTTCCGTCACGCTCGGTCTATAATCGCGACTTTGTCTGGTGATCATTGCGCCTACTGCTGCTTAGTGACATTCACGCCAACCTTGAAGCCCTGGAGGCCTGCCTCGCCGCAGCTCCGCCCTTCGATTTCGTCGCCAACCTCGGCGACGTCGTCGGCTACGGAGCCTCTCCCAACGAAGTCGTCGACCGCTCCCGTGCCCTGGGCAAGATTTTCGTCCGCGGCAATCACGACAAAGCCGCAACCGGTCTGCTTGAACTCGATGACTTCAATCCCATGGCCGCCGCCGCCGCCGTCTGGACCCGCGACCAGCTCACTCCCGAGCATCTCGAATGGCTGCGCTCTTTGCCCCAAGGCCCGCTTCCCTTACAGGATTTCCCGCACGTGCAACTGGTGCACGGCTCACCCGAGGATGAAGACGCCTACGTGGTTTCGATCGGCGATGCCCTAGTCCCGCTCATCACCATCGCTACGCCGGTCACTTTCTTCGGGCACACCCACCTGCAAGGCGGATTCTTCGCCAACGGCTCCAGCGCCGACGGCTTCCGTCCTGAATACCGCACCGTCGGGCAAGCCGAGTCGGTCTCCTTGCAACTGAAATCCTCCACCCGTTACATGATCAATCCTGGCTCCGTCGGACAACCCCGCGACGGAGATTGGCGCGCCGCCTTCGCCCTCTTCGATACGGAAGCCCAAGTCCTCCACTTTCACCGCACCCCCTACAACTTGAAATCCGCGCAAGACCGCATCTTCGCCGCCAATCTGCCCTCGCGCCTAGCCACCCGCCTAGCCGCCGGCCGCTGACGTTATCAGAGATTGTCGCGCAATTAGAAATTACGAATGATGTTCATGATTTTCCTCTGTGTACCTCTGTGTCCCCTGTGGCAGAGATTTTGGTCCGCTATCCCACAGTTCCGGGCAAGCCGTACTCCCGTTGTAAACTCGTCTGCATGCCACATCCACGAACCCCCGCAACCAAGCCTCTCTTTAGCAATCGCGAAAACTCCGCCCGCGAAAATCCCCCAGACCATTACGTCATCGCCCACAGCGACGGCGGCGCCCGCGGCAACCCCGGCCCCGCCGGCTACGGCGTCGTCATCCAGGATCAATCCGGACGCAAAGTCGCCGATCTCAGCGAGTACCTTGGCCACCAGACCAACAATTTCGCCGAGTATCAGGGCCTCATCGCCGCCCTTGAATACACTCTCCAGCACGGCCCCAAAGCCCTCAAGCTCATCAGCGACTCCGAGTTGCTAGTCCGCCAGATCAAAGGCATCTACAAAGTGAAGAACTCCACACTTAAAGACCTCCACGGTCGCGCCAAAGAATTAATCGCCCAACTCGACTGGTTCTCTATCGGCCACGCCCTCCGTGAACACAACACGGAAGCCGACCGCTTGGCTAACGAAGCTATGGACAAAGGCACAGGCCGTATGGCCATCACAACCCGTGTGGGCACGGGCGACTTGCCTGTGCATCCCTCCTCCAATTCCATCGCCCAACAGGAACTAGAAGGCATAGTCCGCAACGGCATCGTAGAACTAACGAACGGCAAACTCCCCGAAGGCACCAGAGTCCAAGTCCGAGCGAAGAGGTAGAAGAGTTGTGGGTTAGCTGGAAGCTAGACTTATTCCGCCGCCGAAGTGTGGTCGTGCACAATTTTCCATCCCGCTGGAAACCTGCGGAACACCAGCGTGAACAGCCCATGCGGAGTCCTGCCATCGGACATCGTCAATTGCCACGAACCGCGCACAAAGGCCGCATCCGCACCGATCATCTCAATGCGCACCCCGGAGAAGTCCAGCTTCCCCGTCTCGTGCCCCGGGCCCGCATACACGGCACGGTAACGGTCGATCGCGGCCTGCCATCCATGATTCTCTTTCGCGCCAGAGAAAAATGTAAGCTCCGGAGAATTCCAGTAACCCGCCATGAAACCTTCCAGATCGCGCCGATTCCACGCCATTGCCGCCCGACGGGACCTGCGCACCGGCCTGATCGCAGGTTGTGAGAAAAATGATCGAAAGGAAGAAAAGGACGTAGTGGACGAACGGGTTGCGCATACAGACCTCCGGATCTGGCAAGCCAGAGCGCACCAGTTTCACACGAGCACACAGAATGATCCGGAATATTTTGGAGCGATGTGCCGAAAGACTTACGCGCGGCCCTTCTTGGCAGCCACAGCTTTAGCTCCGACCGCTTTCCCTGCAACTTCCCAAGGACGCTTCGGCCGAGCGACGGGCGCTTTGTCACGATCCTGAATGCGATCGTAGTGGTACGACTCGCTCACCGTACCCAGCGACTCGTTGTAGAGGCTCGGCAACCCAAGCGCAACTTTCAATTCCTCTGCAAATGACTGCAGTGCCTTGAGGTGTTCAGCGGTCGCCGGAACTTCCGTCTTCGAGTTCTTCAGGAACTGCTGGTAACCGCGGTTGATCAGCTTCGAGATCTCGCTGCCAATCAGGTATCCGGGATACGCAAAAATCTTCACGCCATCTTCGGGCGTTTTCTGTATCGCCGCTGATACGTTGTATTTCCTGAGGAACACCCGGCCGTTCGTGCCTGGCGCTTCCGTCACGTCGAACCCGTGATCGCGCAGCCACGCCAGCGCTTCCTCATACGTTCGCGCTTCAATCGCTTTGGGCATTATTCTCCGCTTTCAATCTCTCTATTGGATGCAGGCCTCGTGCAAATTGCACGACGCTTATTTGGCGCTGCATCGGACTTGCAATCCGTGTCATCTAAGGACACCATACTACATAGCCTGTTTCGCTCGTTCTTGCATATTACGATAGTCACGAGGAAAGGTTTCAGATTCAGATATGGTTCAAGGTTCAACCAAATCGATCGCGGCTTTCCCGGCGCATCAGGCGCCCGGACGCGAGATGGTGCGTGCGGGCCAGAGTTTGCTTGACCGCATCGGCAACACTCCGCTGTTGCGCTTCGATCGCCTTACCGCGCCCTTACCCGGTGTGACTCTTTTAGGCAAGGCCGAATGGTACAACCCAGGTGGCTCCGTGAAAGACCGCGCCGCTGCCAACATCGTCGCCGAAGGCCGCCGCAATGGAAAGTTCACTCCCGGCAAAATCCTGCTCGATGCCACCAGCGGCAATACTGGCATTGCCTATGCCATGCTGGGCGCTGCTGAGGGATTTCCGGTGACACTATGCATGCCCACCAATGTCTCGGTAGAACGCAAAAAGATCCTGCAGGCCTACGGCGCCAATATTCTCTACACCGATCCCGGCGAAGGATCGGATGGCGCCATTCGAATGGCCCGCGAACTCGCCGCAAAACATCCAGATTTGTATTTCTACGCCGATCAGTACTCCAACGATGCGAACTGGCAAGCACACTATCACGGGACCGCAAACGAGATCTGGCAACAGACCGAAGGACGCATTACTCACTTTGTCGCCATGCTCGGAACCAGCGGCACTTTCATGGGCACCACTCGCCGTCTGAAGGAACTGAATCCTGCAATCCGCTGCATCTCGCTGCAACCCGATTCTTCGTTTCACGGCATCGAAGGTGCCAAGCATATGGCCAGCGCCATCGTTCCCAAGATTTACGATCCGACGCTGGCGGATGAAAACCTCGAGATCGCAACCGAAGACGCCTACGAGATGGCCCGCCGCATGGGCCGCGACTGCGGCCTGCTGCTGGGCATCTCTGCCGCAGCCGGCGTTTTCGCCGGCCTTAAAGTCGCCGAGCAATTTCAATTGAGAAAAGAACAGCAAGCGGTGATCGTTACCATCCTCTGCGACTCCGGCGATAAATATTTGAGTGAGAGATTCTGGACGGAGGGATAACAGAAGTCAGAAGTGAGAAATCAGAAGTAAAACATCCCGAAGACTTACTTCTGGATTTTGACTTCTGACTTCTGCATTCCATTCATGCTCAAGATCGCACCCAAAGAATATGAATCCCTTCGCCGGCACGGCGAAGAAACCTACCCGCACGAATGCTGCGGTGTGCTGCTCGGCCGCATGGACAACGACGGCGCCCGTATCGTAACTTCGACAGCACGCTGCGGCAACACCCGCACCGACTCGCCGCAGAACCGTTACAACATTGATCCCCGGGAACTGATCCGCATCCAGCGCGAAGGCCGCGAGCGCGGTGAGGACATTGTCGGTTTCTACCACTCCCACCCCGATCATCCCGCCCGTTGGTCGCCGACCGATCTCGCCGAAGCCCACTGGATTGGCTGCTCCTACGTCATCACCCGCGTGGAGAAGGGGACAGCCGCGATCACCAACTCGTTTGAACTCACCGGCACGGACGAGGTTAACAAGCAACTCGTCGACGAAACAATCGAAATCGGCTGACTGCCCCGCGCAGGGATCATCTCCAAAACCCTTGCCCAGCGCTGGTTCTGCGTGATTTTCACAAGTCGCGAAAGCACCATCGAAAACCTGGACGCCTCGCCGCTCCCAATTTGAAAGCGCGAAAAGCACGAAAATCGTCGCCCCGCGTCCCGCTCTGCTCAAATTTGCTGTGACCGTTGCACCAATTCCGGTCACCCGCCTGTGGACGGCCTGCACTCGGCTGAAAATACGCGAGTTACAAACGCAAACTTTTTGTTGACTCCGAAAATGGAAGGAGTAGAAACATAATCGTTCTTTGACAGCTTCTGAAGTTTTTCCGGTTGGTGCGGCGTCCGGGACTCAAGCGCAGTCACCCAATTCATGAAAATGAGGAGGGAGGGCAAGCAAGGGTCTATAGCAAAGCGCTGGTCGAGGAGAACAAGAAGAAATGTCGAAGGCAGGATAGAGTTCCGAGGCGTTGGGTAGGTTTTTCCGGTTGGCGGTAAGCCCGGAGCCCGAGCGAAGATCGCGCGCGGTATCCCGCAAGGGAAGCTGCGATAGCAGGTCAAGCAAGGGTCTAAACGCGAGCTACTGGCCGAGACGAATGGACCCAACATCACCTCGGAACTCTTAGTTTTTGTTCCCACCTAAGCGCACCTCAGAAGCTCTCAACGGCGGATCCTACAGCGGTATATTTCCATGCTTCTTCGGCGGGTTCTTGTCGCGTTTGGTTTCCAGCATGGCCAATGCCTGGATCAGTTTCCTGCGGGTTTCGTGGGGTTGGATTATGGCGTCGACAAAGCCGCGGTCGGCTGCGACGTAGGGGCTGGCGAAGCGGTCGCGGAATTCTTCGATCTTTTTTTGGCGGGCTGCCTCGCGATTTTCCGCACCGTCGAGTTCGCGTTTAAAGACGATATCCACCGCGCCTTCCGGGCCCATGACTGCGATCTCCGCGGTCGGCCACGCGTAGTTCACATCGGTGCGGATGTGCTTGGACGCCATCACGCAATAGGCTCCGCCGTACGCTTTGCGCGTGATCACCGTTACCTTCGGGACCGTGGCTTCGGCAAAGGCGTAGAGCAGTTTCGCGCCGTGTTTGATGATGCCGCCGTATTCCTGCGCGGTGCCGGGGAGAAATCCTGGGACATCTTCGAAGGTGACCAGCGGAATGTTGAAGCAGTCGCAGAACCGGACGAAGCGCGCGCCCTTGATCGAGGCATTGATGTCAAGCGTTCCCGCCAGCATGGCTGGCTGGTTGGCGACGATTCCTACGGAGCGCCCGTCTAGCCTCGCGAATCCGACGACCATGTTTTTCGCGTAGTGCTCCTGCACCTCGAAGAAGTATGCGTCGTCGACCACGGCGTGGATCACGTCCTTCATGTCATAGGGCAGATTCGATTGCGCGGGCACGATCTTGTCGAGCGCCGCATCGGCGCGGTCGATCGGGTCGTGGCACGGCTTGCGCGGCGGCTCCTCCAGGTTGTTGGAGGGCACAAAGCTCAGCAGCTCGCGCACCATCGACAAACACTCGGCATCGTCGTGCGCCAGAAAGTGCGCCACACCTGAGGTTTCGTTGTGAGTCATGGCGCCGCCGAGTTGTTCTTTGGTGACCTCTTCCATAGTCACCGTCTTGATCACGTCGGGCCCGGTGATGAACATGTAGGAAGTCTTGTCGACCATGAGAACGAAGTCGGTGATGGCAGGCGAATACACTGCGCCGCCGGCGCACGGTCCCATGATCGCCGAAATCTGCGGCACCACTCCGCTGTATAACGTGTTGCGCAGAAAAATGTCGGCGTATCCGGCCAGTGACATCACGCCTTCCTGAATGCGCGCCCCGCCGGAATCATTCAGCCCGATCACGGGCACACCCATCTTCGCGGCAAGATCCATAATCTTCACGATCTTCCCCGCATTGGTCTCCGAGAGCGATCCGCCGAACACGGTGAAATCCTGCGCGAAGAGGTATACCAGGCGGCCTTCGATGCGGCCGTAGCCGGTGACAAAACCGTCGCCATAAGGCTTTTGCTCGGCCATGCCGAAGTCGCTGCAGCGGTGCGTGACCAGCTTGTCGGTCTCTTCGAAGGTGCCTTCGTCGAGCAGGAACTCGATGCGCTCCCGCGCCGACATTTTGCCTTCCTTATGCTGGCGCTCACGCCGCTTTTCGCCTCCGCCGGCTTCGGCGAGTTGGTTGCGCTTTTTCAGTTCTGCGATTTTTTCTTCGAGATTCATGGCGGGAAGGATTATAGCGGGTGGGTGGGCAGGCAGGTGTGAGGTAGATCACATGGCATGAAAGACTGCACACACGCCATCAGGCTGGCGCCTCTAGCACTACATCGCTCGCCTCAACACGTAAATCACCCAGGGAGCGATCTTGGTTTCGTTCACCCACCCGTATGGTTCGTCGCCTGTGGCCAGGGGCTTGACGACTTGAATGGCTTGCAAACTCGCTTCTCGATACACCGCGCGGTACGATTCGTCGGTCCACATGATGTCTTCGACCGGCCTCCGGTCCTGATGGTCAGTAACGACGATGCGCACGACGTCCCCGCTGCGGGCTGCGGCGTTCTCCGGAAAATCCTTGGTCGTGAATGAGGCCCAGTCATGGGTGTAAATCTCGGGCGACGAAACGACGCTGACCATGGTTCCATTCGGCGTCAGCAGCTTTCCCAGATCGCGAAAGATTCTTGTCTTCGTCGCCCCTGGAATGTTGTCGAAGGTAAAAGCGGAGAGCACGAGGTCGAAGGCCCCAGCCTCAAATTCGTCGAGATTATCGCCCGGCACGAGGTGGTAGTCGCCCGAAGGATCCAGAGAGCGCGCGATCCGCAGCATGTCCTCCGAGACATCGACTCCGGTCACATTAAACCCGAGTTTCCGCAGGAACCGCGTTGACCGGCCAGTGCCACAACCGAAATCAAGCGCCTTCGTACCCACGACATTTTCTGAAATGATCGCCGGAAGATCGCGGTAGGCAAGGTAATAGGTGTTCGCGAACTCGAGTGTGGCGTACGCGTCGGAACGGCTAACGTCCTCGTAGCAGTTGACGAAGTTCGTCCCTGTGTCGTTCACAGACGAGTATAACTCGTCACTTTCACCGACTGGAAGATTGGAATGGGTATCCCTAGCAGCCCCAGAACAGGGCTGAAGGCCTATTCTAAATCCGCGCCCAGTATCTGGTAGCGATACTTCTTCCCGTCCCAGAAGATGACCGAAGAGGTCGCTTCGCCTTCACCCTGCTCTTCCATGTAAACGCCGAGGACGGTCTTCTTTTTGAGCGCCAGCCTTTTCACCGTAAGCGTCTTGAAGGGCAGATTGATCAGCAGAAACTTGGGCTTTGGTTTATCGGAACGCCAGGCTTCGGGACCCACGCCGTGGACAATCAGCAGACAAACGCCCTTGCGCTCGGGCGCATCCGAGGCGAATGTAGATGTGACTTTTACATCGCCGAAACCTAGAAAGCTGTCATAGGGATCGGCCACGCGAAAGCCGTATTCAGCCTGGTCGGCCATGGGATTCTTGCATCGGCCAGCCACGACAAGATCATCCACGCCGTCGCCGTCGAGATCGCCGACAAACTGCGGCGGGCCGCCCAGCAGCGAACAGTTATCGCCAAACTCCTTATGGATATACTCATCGGTTACCGCGGGCACTGGAGACTGGGCGTGGGCCGGCGGGGGAGGCGGTTGCTTCTTTTCGGCAGCGAGCGTTGCGACCGTGGCAGTGATCGCCAGCAAAACAAGCAGAACGCGAAGGGAGACAACTCGGGAGAACGACATGCCACTACTCTAGTACCGTTTTGCGCGCGCAGGTATAGACATAGATGATGACCGGTGACTAAGGTAACCACTACTTGCGGAAGTGTTCCCATCCCCGTGGCTCGAGCTCGCGCGCAGCACCGGACCGGTTCGTCAGGAATATCTTCCGTCCGCGAGTGATCTGGCCAATGTGCGTAATGACGATGCCGGCAATCCGGGATGGGATCCGCTTGCCGCGGGGCGCGGTAAATAGCAGTTCGTAGTCTTCCCCGCCGTGCAGGGCAAACTCGAGATCGACTTCCCGCAATGGCTTGCCAACACTCGCCCGGGGGATGGCTTCTGCTTGTAGTTCCGCCCCGACGCCACTCTCTTCACAGATGTGGGCAAGATCAGTGGAGAGGCCATCGCTGGTATCGATCATCGCCAAGGCCAAGCCTTTCTCGCGCAGAATACGACCCAGTTCGATTCGCGGCTCGGGAAAGAAGTGCCGCGGATACCCCCGCGGATTCAGCTTGCGCTTGGGCTTCTGCCGCATTTTCCAGACCGCAGCCGCCGAACCCCCTAGTTCCCCGCTCACATAAACGTAATCGCCGAGCCTGGCTCCCGAGCGCAACACAGCCTTACCCTTGGGCGCGGTGCCCAAGACAATGATGTCAGCCAGAATCCCATTGGGCGACTCCGATGTGTCGCCTCCGGCAAGGGTTACCCCGTATTTCTCGGCCAGACTGATCAAGCTACGAGCGAAGCGGGGCACCCAATTCAGCGGCAGGTCGCGGGGAAGAGCAAGGGAAAGAAATGCCGCAACAGGCTTCCCGCCCATGGCAGCGATGTCACTCAACCCTCGCGTAAGACACCGGTGGCCAACTGATTCCGGCGAATGCCAGCTCCGCCGGAAGTGGATTCCTTCGAGCGAGAAGTCAGTAGTGACCAGCGTGTCCCGTCCCTTGCCTTCGCCCGCCGGAAGTCTCAGCAGGGCGCAGTCGTCTCCAATCCCGGTCAAAACTGCGGGGTTGACCTTGGCCTTCGCTAGACGGCGAATCTGTGAGATCAGCGCTTTTTCGGCAATTACCACGACCACCAATATAAGGGACTCGACGCTCCGGCGCTCACCACCCCTGAGATGGCCTTCAGGCAAGTCCTGTTCATTACGCCCGGCACCGCGTAACCTGTCCCGGGATGACTTCCGATTACCCGCCTTAAGTAACGATTAAGTCAGTCCACTCCCGTTGACAGGGGGAACCCAGTTTGTTACCTTTTACCAGTCATTCACAATGATCTCTGATCTCTGGCCGAGCTAAGTTATGCATTCCTTTAGGAATTGCAGACAAAAGATGTATCTGAGGCTTGGGCCGCCGGTTCCGGTAGGCAGCAGGGCACGTTAGAAGTCTCCATTCCCAAGATGGGAACGCGTGACCCGGAACAATCAGGTTGTCCGAACAGGCTCTCTGCAACCTCAGAACTTTGCCTGGAGTTCCGGCCCTGATCATTCAAAGCGGAAGAAGGAAGGCATTTGCAAAAACGCTTCTACATACTTTTCGTGGCCCGGGGAGACGACGGCCAGTTGCGCAAGATCTCCATTCCAGTCCATTACTTGTACGTATTTGTTGTCGGCGCGGCCATCGGATTCCTCAGCCTCACCGGTATCGCCAGTTCCTACACCCGCATGCTCCTGAAGGTTTCCCGCTACAACGAACTGCGCACCGAGAAGGAGCAGCTTAAGGACCGTTATTCCAAGCTGGAAGAGGTCGCCAAAGAGCGCGACGTACAAGTCGCTTCCCTGGGCTCGATTGCCAGTGAGGTCTCGGCTCTTTATGGTCTGAAATCACAGCCGACGCTGGTTACGGCCACGCAGCAGCAGATTCACGACGCCGACGTCACTTCCTCGTTGGACCAGCTTGGCGCGCTCCGCACTTCCGCGCTCACTGGCGACGCCAGCGTTGGCATCAGCTTGGGAATGACTCGCAATGCCACCACCGCCGACTGGTATCGCGCCAACGCCGCTCCCAATCTTTGGCCGGTTGAAGGCCAAGTCACGGGAAGCTTCGGGGAGCGCATCGATCCCTTCAACGGCGAGGGCGCATTTCACAGCGGTGTGGATATTAGCAGCAATTACGGCCACCCGGTCATCGCACCCGCAGATGGCGTAATTACGTTCGCAGATTTCATGGGCGGATATGGCAAGGCCATCATGATGGATCATGGCCACGGCATCTCCACCCGTTACGGCCATCTTTCCGGCTTTGCTGTTACACCCGGTCAACACGTCCATCGTGGCGACACCATCGGCTATGTCGGCCTCAGCGGGCGTTCTACCGGACCGCACCTCCACTATGAAGTCCGTATTAACGACACTCCGGTGAATCCTTATAAGTACCTTCGTATTACCGTCGCGCACAGCGGCGGCTTCCAGACTGGCGGTTAGAACCCCTGTTCTCAGTTCTCATCCGTTTCTTGCTCTTGCACTGACTCCCCCGGCTAGGCTACGTTCATCCATAGCATGATCAGTTTCTTCCACTCCGTGCGCGAGGATGTTGCGGCTGTTTTCGAGTCCGACCCCGCCGCCCGCTCCTACCTCGAGGTGCTCATCTGCTATCCGGGTCTGCACGCGGTGTGGTCCCATCACATGAGCCACTGGCTATGGCGACATGGTATGCGCTTCCTGGCAAGATTCGTATCACAAGTCGCCCGCCTGTTCACGGGGATTGAGATCCATCCCGGCGCGGAGATTGGACGGCGTCTCTTCATCGACCATGGCATGGGCACTGTGATCGGTGAGACCGCCATCGTCGGCAACGATGTCACGCTTTATCAGGGAGTAACGCTGGGAGGCACCGGTAAAGAAAAGGGCAAACGACATCCCACGCTTGGGAACAACATTTCGATCGGCTCCGGCGCGAAGCTGCTGGGCAACATCACGATCGGAGACAACTGCCGCGTAGGTGCAGGCTCGGTCGTGCTGCGCAATGTGCCGGCAAACTCCACCATCGTAGGTGTGCCCGGACACATTGTTCTGCGCGACGGCAAACGCGTGGTGATCACTGACCCCAAGGACATCCGCGATCCCCTGTCCGACGTGATCATTAAACTGGCTACGGAAGTACACGAATTGCGTGAGCGATTTCAGCAACATACGCACGAAGTGCTGGGCGCGGAGCCTTGCCTCACAATCGATGAAGGGACCTCCACTCCGAACATCTCTCCCCAAGAACTCTTTCAAGACGACTACCAGGACTACCAGATCTGACCTTCTAAACCAGCCTCACAGTCGCCGTATCCCATCACGAATTGTCATCCCGACCTGCGCTTCCCCTTCCAGCAGGGAGGGGGAAGCGAAGTGGAGAGACCTGCTGTTTCCTCTGCACCTACACCAACCTGCTCACGGCCTCTACTGCCGTAATCCCATCCAACTCTCCGAGACCACCAGCGAGTTGCCGGGATTGTGCGGATCGTATTTCACCGACGTGGGCAGCCCCAGGCGGCAGGAATGCAGGTTGATCCACTGCCTCAGATAGGTTACGTCTTGCGAACACTCGTAGGACACGCCAGCAACGTCATACTTGTAGATGAGAAACACTGCGGCGTGATGACCGGTGTTCGGGGCCAACTCCTGCACATCGATGACCGTGCCATCCGTGATGCGGCCGATACCGTCAAGCCAGGTTCGGCGTTCGCGTTCGAGATCTGCCTCGCCCTTGGGCTTGCGCCGCAAAAACGCGTAGGCGCCCAGAGCGATGGCGCTGCCTGCAACCACAACTGAATAGAGACGAAATGAATCCATACTAGATGAGTGAAGCGGCAGCCGCGGGCTGCGTTTTCGTTACCAGAATATGCCGGAAGCGCCGCAGGTGGAAGTGGTTGCAGAGTTACCGATGTGCCCAGCCTGTGGAAATCCGTGGGTTGAGTGTCATCCTGAAAGAGCGCGCCCTTTGCGCGAATGAAGGATCTTGGCGAGCCGCGCGACGCTGCCTGCCCTGAGCAAGCGAAGCGCGCCGAATGGGTCGCGTTCTTTGCGACACGTCAATCTCGCGTTCCGCGCGCTTCCTTATTATTTCTGCCCACAAACAAACTCCCTTGCCATCTCCCCGAAGTTTCCTTCCGAGAGTTGTCCGAATTGATCATCCCGCCGCGTCTTCTTGCTGACCACAAGTTTGCCACTGTGGTCGCGTGAGTAAAACCATTCGGAGTTCGGCACCGCGCTGCCGCTGGCGCAATTGAAGTGCACCCGAGCTCGGAGTTCGACGAAGGGACCACCCTGTGGCAGCTTGGCCGGTTCTTTGTACTCCACGCGGATCCAGGCAGTGCGCAGGCCGTTCTTATGAGCCGTGACCGAGCTCACCGAAACCTGATCTCCGCCGGCGGTTGCGCCAATCTCCCGCCAGTCCCCCGCCGCAAACGCGACCACTCCCACCAGCAGCACCGGCGCCAATACCACCGCCACGGCAACCAGCACACCTTTCCTCATGGGAGGCAGAGATAGGGCCATAAGCACGCCGCAGACACTGTGGGCGAAAACTCGATTTCTGTCAACTGCGGGCTGCCCGCGGTAGCGTCTGAAATTTGCGATGCAGTTTGCTGATTTCTCAACGACTTGCAACTCCAGCGATCTTCTAAGTTCTTTAAACACAAGATTTTACCCGTAAGTCATTGAGCCCAGAGATCTTGCCATCGAATTTCCTGCTAACTCAGTGATTCCAAAGATCCAGGGGGAGGGGGGTACCCACACCCGAAACAGAACCGCCCACACACCGCGTCAGTAGTTCTTAGTTCTTGTTTTTCCCTTTAGTTTTTCTTCCTGTTGCCTCTGAGGTGAAAATCTTTTTATCCGCATGCAACAGCCGCATCGTCTGCTATCGTTATTTGTGCTGGAGGAATCGATTTCAATGGAAATCCTTCACACCACAAACATCGACTCACCGATTGGACCGTTGTTTCTGGCAGCATCCAGCCAAGGTTTGGTTGCCCTTGAATTCGACGCCAGGTTGCCGGGACAGCAATCGATTCGCCCGAACCCACGCGATCTTCGCGAAGAAAAAAAGGGCTTCCAGTTCGAGCCGTCCTCTCGCGTGATGCAACCTTACCTGAGTGAGCTCGAAGAATATTTCGCCGGCAAGCGCCGCGAGTTCACTTTCCCGATCGATCTTCGCGGCACGGATTTCCAGCTAGCCTGCTGGCGCGCACTGCTGGCAATCCCTTACGGCGAAACGCGCACCTACGCAGACATTGCTCGCGCCGTCGGCAAGCCAAACGCGTTTCGCGCCGTGGGCATGGCGAACAATCGCAACCCCATCGCGATTGTCGTCCCCTGCCATCGCGTGATTGCCTCCGATGGCTCACTATGCGGTTACGGCGGCGGACTCGACGTAAAGCGCAAATTGCTCGAACTCGAAGGCGCTCTGACAGGAGCACTCGCCGCATAGCCTCGAGACCAGATACTTTGACCTCCTCTAACGGCAACGCATCCGCTCTTCGCAAAGCTGGCCTGTTCTATCTCGTCTTCGTGATGTTTTCCTACACGACAGGCGGCCCTTTCGGACTCGAAGATATGGTCACCACCTCAGGTCCAGGGATGACGCTGATCTACCTGCTGGTGCTGCCATTTTTCTGGTGCATCCCAGTCTCGCTGGTGTCGGCAGAACTCACCACCGCAATGCCCGTTGAAGGCGGCTTCTATCGCTGGACGCGCGCAGCCTTCGGTGGCTTCTGGGGATTTCTTGCGGGATGGTGGAATTGGTCAGCGTCGTTCTTATTGGGCGGGGCTTACGCCGTTCTCTTCACTGACTATCTTTTTCCTGGAATCACCGGGTGGAAGCACTACCTCGTCTCCGTCGCGCTGATTGCCGTGATCACATGGATCAATGTGCGCGGCATTCAGATGGTAGGGAAAGTCGCAACTGCGCTCGAGATCTTCATCTTTGTTCCGGTGATGACGATGATTGTGATGGCCCTGATGAAGTGGCATCACAATCCGTTTGTCCCATTGACTCCGCCGCACCAGCCAACATTCAAAATCTTCGGCGTGGGACTAGCGCTGGGCCTATGGCTGTATTCCGGCTACGAGCAACTCTCGACCGTGGCGGAGGAAGTCGAGGACCCGCAACGCGCCTATCCGCGGGCGCTGGCGCTCGTCGTTCCGCTGTCGATTGCGGCGTACTTTCTGCCCACGTTCGCCGGGCTGGGCTCGGCGGGGGAGTGGCAGAAGTGGCACACCGGTTTTTTCTCGGACGCGGCGAAAATGATTGGCGGTCCGTGGCTTGGTACCTGGATGACGCTGGCGGCGATGGTAGGCAACGTCGCACTTCTCAACAGCACCGTGCTCACTACGACACGGATGCCCTTCGCCATGGCGGAAGATGGATATCTTCCCTCAGCGCTCACGCGCAAGCATTCGCGGTATGGGACGCCCTGGCTGGCGATTGTGGCATCGGCGATCATCTACGCGCTGCTCGCTTGGCAAAGTCTTGGCCAGCTCATCTCTGTATACATCTGGCTGCGCTCTGCCACGACGGTGCTGACTGTGCTTTCAGCCTGGAAACTCCGCCGCACGCGGCCAGAAATGCCGCGCGCGTTTCTCATCCCCGGCGGGCGGATGGGATTGCTCTACGTTGTCGGCGCGCCGGTGGTGATGAGTTTGGTGGCGCTGCTGGGAAGCGACCGGTTCGCCGCAATCGGCGGAGGGATCGCGATGGCGTTGGGACCGTTTATTTACTTCGTTCTGCGCCGCCAGTAACGGCTAGCTCGCTTTTCGAAACAAGTAATTGTTGCGGGTATTCGGGTGGTCATGTTGCCAGTAGCGGACGAACTCGAGACCTGCATCCTGCGCCATGGTGATGAACTCGGACGGCGCGGCAAAGAAAGAGATCGCGGTGCCGGGGCGTAGGACGGCCGGTTGTCGACGAAGCGCCCACCAGATCATTCTCCGCAGCGTTCCGAACCACGTTCTGAGACCGTGTTCACGGTATAAGTAGCTGAGCGTTTCCCGGCGAGTAGTGAACCGCGGAGTCGGATCGTGCTGCTCCGTGAACGGAATTTCTCCCAGGAATATTCGCGCATCGGCCTTGGCAATACGGCGGATCTGACGCAAACTCGCGGGAATTCTTTCCCTGGGAACCACCAACAACACGCTGTTGCAGACGATCACAGAGGCGCATTCATCGGGAAGCGGAAGTTGATCGGTCAGCCCTGTCGGGCCTCCATGCCAAACCGGCGCAGCACAGCTACCTCTTCGTCAGTGGCCAGCAAGCCAATGGCGGTCCTGGTGCCAGCACGTTCCGCGATTCGAAGAAGCGTGCCGTCGCCGCAGCCGATGTCCACGAGGTCATCGCCGGAGTGGAGTTCGACGGCCTCGGCGATCCGAGTGTGGATGAGGCGCGTAATTTGTTTTTTGTCCCTTCCCCGAAGAGCCAAATCGTGCGCGTCGCTCGCGTGCTTCGCGGTCTCGCGGCAATATTCCACGTAATCGTCGGAGCGGGAGATCATCTGTGTGTGGATTCTAGCTCACCCAATCCAGAAACTTGTACCACATTCCCGCGAACGGCAGAAACCACGGCTTGCCGTTGTACAGGCCGAATGGCGCACCTGGGAACGGAATGCCCACGAAGGGATTCTCGGGTTTCTCGCCCGCGATTAAATCTGCCATTTTCTGACCCTGATACGTAGCCATGGCGACGCCGTGTCCGGCGTAGCCGAGCGCGTAATAAATGCCGTCGATCTGACCAGCGTGCGGCATGATGTCGAAGGCGAAGTCGAGCGTGCCGCCCCAGACGTATTCGACTTTGGCGTCGCGTAGTTGGGGATAAACGTCGACCATGCCACGGCGCAGGATTTCGGCGCTCCTGCGAATCGTCTGGTCGTTCTCGGGAAAGAATGCGGCGCGGCCTCCGAACAACATGCGGCGGTCGGGCGTGAGGCGATAGTAGTAGAGATAATTCTTTGAGTCGTAAATCATACGGTTGCGCGGGCTGAGTTCGTGCGCCAGCGCTTCCGGCAGAACTTCTGTCGTCACGATGAACGAGCCGATCGGGATAATTTTCCTTTGCAGAGCGGGAGTTGCTTTGCTGGTGTAGCCGCTGGTGCCAACAAAGATTTCACGGGCCCAGAGCGTGCCTCGCGAGGTCGTGATCTTCCAGCCGGATTCGCCCTGGCTGGATTCGCGCAGCACGCCTTCAACACGCGTTTGCTCGAGGATCTCCGCTCCGGCCTTTATTGCCGCATGCCCTAATCCTGCAACATAGCGCGCGGGATTCACGCCTGCGCTGACTTCATCGACCATACCTCCGTAGTAAATAGTCGATCCGATTTCAGCGCTCAATTCGTGTCGCTGCACGACGCGCAGCTGGTGATCAAACTCGCGCGCGATTACTTCCGCCTGCCGCGCGTAATCGTCGAAATGCTTTTGCTTGCAGGCGACTTCAAGATGGCCGCAACGGGAAAAGTCGCAGTCGACGCCTTCTTCACGGACAATCTGCTCGACGCAGTCGATGGTCTCTAGCGACGCAGCATACATGCGGCGGGTGAGGTCGCGTCCATACATGGAGATGAGTTTGTTCACCCCCAGCTTCATGCCGGTCAGAACCATGCCTCCGTTGCGAGAACTGGCGCCCCAGCCAACGGTTTCGCTTTCGAGGACGGCAACCGAGACGCCACGTTTCGCCAGCGTGCGCGCTGCTGATAGCCCAGTGAAGCCAGCGCCGATGACGGCGACGTCCACTCGTTCGGGAAGTCGATGAGCAGCGTCTGTTTTCGGCAAGTCGGCGGTGGTGAGCCAGTAGTTGTGTTCCTTCAGTGCCATGTTTCCTTGTGGCGAATTCCTTCCTGCTTTCGGAGTTTCGACCCCGGACGTAGGTCCGGGGTAATGAATGCCGCCCCGAAGTGACTGTCAGCACGCTCTCACAATACGGCCGTTTCGTGAATTAAACGGCCTTCGGCGAAGCGCGCAAGACTGAGCAATGATGCATCGATCAACTCCGTCTTCCCGGTCAGAATCAGGTCACTCAGAATCTTGCCCGTTGCCGGGGCGTGCATCACGCCGTGTCCGCTGAAACCGTTGGCGAGGAAAAAACCGCGCACACCGGGCGCTTCGCCGAGTATTGGGTGATGGTCCGGCGTCATCTCATAAAGGCCGGCCCATGCGCGCTTAGGATTCACCGGAAGGTTGGCAAAGCACGGCACGCGATCAGCGGCGCGGGTCAGGATTTTCTCGACAAAGGCCGGGTCGAAATCCGTTTTGAAGCTGGAAGTTTCTTCCGGATCGTTCCAGGCAAGGAGAAAGCCGCGGGCCTCGGGGCGAAAGTGAAATCCGTTCGACATATCGACGATCATGGGCGCGGTGTGGGGAAATTCGTCAAACGGTTCACTGGGGACGAGCATGCGGCGCAACGGCTCGACAGGCAGATCCACGCCGGCGAGCCGTGCCACTCCCGCAGCCCAGGCGCCGGCGCAGTTTACTACCTTGCGAGCGGCCACGGGGCCGCGCGTCGTCTCGACAGATACAATCCCGTTTGCGTCTCGCGTAAAACCTGTTACGACTGTGTTCTTCCACAATGTTGCGCCACGGTCGGCTGCGCAGGTCATGAATCCCGTCATGGCGCTGTAGGGGTCGACGAAGCCATCGGTGGAGCAGAAACTCCCACCGACAATATCGTCAGCGCGCAGCTGAGGAAACATGCTGCCGATCTCATCGCCTTGCATCAGGCGAACGTTCTTCAGTCCCATCTTCAGTTGTTGCGCGTAGTTCGTCCGTAGATAAGCCATCTGTTGAGCGGTGGTCGCGCAAAACAAGTAGCCTTGTGGCCGATAGTCACAGGGATAGCCCAGGTGCTCTTCAAAGTTGGCGTAGAAAGGAATTGAGTAAAGCGACATCTGAATGCTGACCGGAGTAGAAAATTGAGCGCGCACACCACCCATGCTCTTGCCAGTGGATCCTTTGCCCTGGGCGGATTCGCGCTCGATGACCAGAATTTTGCTGCAGCCGCTCTCTGTGAGGTGATAAGCAATGCTGGAGCCGACGATCCCTCCACCGACGATGACAACATCCGCAGTGTGCATATTGTGCCGATCAGAACGACCCAGCATTCTAGCGCACGCGGCGGGTGGCCATCCTGCATTCCTTAAAGCGGACAGGGCTGAGGCTCTTGCTTCCCCGGATGGACATGTACCCAGGCAGAATGCGTTCAGATTAGTTGTCCACCTCGGTAACTTGCCGCGGTTACTGGGGCTGCCTACTCTGGATTAGCATGCCCTTACGCTGCCTGTTATTTTCGTCCAGTGAAGAGATGGTCCAACCGATCTTGCAGGTGCTCACGGACCTGGGGATCGAGGGAGAGTACTGCCGAAGCGCGGTGGACGCAGTGGAGAAGGTTACAACACAGCTGTTTCAAATCGTGATCACCGATTGGGACGATCAGCCGGAGGCGACTTTCCTGCTGAAGACGGCGAGGGATCAAAGAGCGGCGCAGCGTCCGCTGACCTTGGCGATCGTGAGCGATGATGCCAGGCTACCCGAGGCGTTGCAGGCGGGAGCCAATTCCGTTTTAGTGAAACCGATTCGCGCCGAACAGGTGCGGGATACGATGAGTACGGCCTGCGAGTTGCTTCGTGCAAAGCAGCCATCCTCTACGCAGCCACCCGAGGTCAGCGCGCGGAAATCGCCAGCGCCGGAAGCGCCTGCCAAGGCTGCAGCCGCGAGCGTGGCGGCAGGTGCAGCGCCGGGGTCAGTGGCCCAAATACCCGAGAAAACCTTTCGGGCGGGAGAATTCCTGCAATCCTCAACCTCAGCGCCCGGGGCACAATTCGACACGGAATGCGATGTTCAGAAGTCGCTGGACCAAGCCGCAGCCGCGGAGGTGGACGCACTCACGGAGCTGGAGCCGATGGCCGCTGCGGTAGAGGAAGATCCGGCAGCGGAGCCAGCCGAATCCCATGAGCCACTGACGGGGTGGGCATCCTTGCAAGCCCGGCTGACTAGATCAGCCCCGCAGATGCCGGTGGAAGCCTCGACCACAAGCGAATTGCTGTCATACGGGGAAACACCGACTTATGGAGCGCAAGCGGCTTCACCGGCGCAAAATAATAATGAGCCCGCAACGAAGGAGCCGTCACAGGAAGCGCAATCTGAAGCAGCTCTTTTCTCCTACATGTCAGGAGAATCCAAGAAAGACGCAGAGCCAACAGAAGCGTCGAGGCCGAAGCGCAACAAAATTTTCCTCGTGGGTGCATTGGCGGTTGCTTGTGTGGTTCTGGCGGCAGCGCCCAGAACGCGCCAGGGTTTGCGGGTCGTCTATCGAAATGCCGTGCGTACGGGAGGGAGTTGGCTGAATCCACAGCCTGTTCCGGTGCCGCAGACAGTAACGCAGCATGAGACCTTTGGCCAGGAAGGTGACGAATACAAGCTTCCGGTCGCGGCAAATATTCCGGACGCGACAACGGATCCGTCGCAGATTCGCGTGCTTCCCGTGGTTGACCCGACTGCAAAACCAGCAAAGGGATCGGAGACGGGCGGCGCGCAAGCGACTCCGGGCGAGAACGTCCCGTCCGATCAAAACCAGAGTGGATCCAGTGAAAACCGGCAGGCGCAGGCTGTCGAGAGTCCAGTCCAGGAGCAGACAACGGCCACTGGAAATGCGGCAGGGGGTGTGACGGTAGCGTCACCCGGCGAGGTTTCTTCCGCAGTGCAGGCGCAACCAAATCCCCCTGTGCCACAGGGGACCGCTGCCCAACAAAAGCCGCGGCCCATTGCGCAACCGGTGCAAATTTCTGCGCCTCCGCATGGTGTCTCGGCGGGAACCAGTTCGGCCATTCCGTCCAGCCTGAGGTCGCAAATCGCTTCAATGACTCCGGAAGCCAGTGGAGCCAAGCCGGCTGAGTCGGCAATGTCATCGATTGAGCCGGTGAGTCTGCCGGAGTCTGCGGCGTGGGATCTACTGGCACAGCCGGTTGATCCCGTGTACCCTGACGCGGCAAAAGCGGGCGGGCAGCGCGGCAGCGTGGTTCTGCAGGTGCTAATCGACCGCGACGGTACGGTACAGGACGCGAAGTTCATGCAAGGATCGTTAGTGTTTGCGCGGGCTGCCATCGAGGCAGTGAAGCAGTGGCGCTTCAAGCCTTATTCCTTAAATGGTCGAGCCGTTTCGGTGCAGAGCTCGATCACGCTGAACTTCAAGCCGCCGGCTTAAAACTGATAACGAAGCTAAGTCTGGATCGTCTTAAGTCTTGTGTATAAACTGGGATTCCAGCCAAGTTACCGGCGAGACGGCGAACAAAGCAGCCAGCAGACCAAAAGCAGCATCTACCAGATATAATGGTGATACGTTTGTCAGGAAGTAAGTCCTTTTCCAGAAACGAAAAATTTGATGTCCATGAAAACTAAAGCTGCGATTCTGGTTTCGTCCTTTGCCGTGTTGCTGTTTGTCGTTGTGGGTTCCCTTGGGGGCGTGCACGCTTCCTCAGGCGACGGCTCCTACCGACAGATGCAGGTCTATAGCGAGGTATTGTCACGCGTACAGAGCGAGTACGTGGAAGATCCAAACATTCCCAAGGTGACGGACGGAGCATTGCACGGGCTGGTGGAATCGCTGGATGCAAACTCCAGCTACCTGACGCCCGAGGCTTATAAGGCGCTCAAGGCTCACAAGTCGGAGGCGAAGGGAGAGATTGGAGCGACAGTCTCGAAACGCTTTGGATACGCAGACGTGGTTTCTGTGCTGCCAGGGTCACCGGCGGATAAGGCGGGGATTGAGGATACCGACATCTTCGAATCGATTGAAGGGCAGAGCACGCGAGACATGTCGTTGCCGGAGATTCGCGATGCGCTGGCTGGGACGCCAGGATCGACCGTAAATATTTCCGTGGTGCGGGCGCGCAAAGCCGAGCCGCAGAAAATGGTAATCACCCGCGACGTGGTGAGCATTCCGCCGGTCTCTGACAAGATGCTGGAAGATGGCATCGGCTACGTCAAAGTGGACGCTCTGACCAAGGGCAAGGCGCAGGAAATTGCGACAAAGATCAAGACCCTGGAAAAATCAGGCGCGAAGAAGCTGGTCCTGGATTTGCGGAACTCGTCGGAGGGAGAAGAAAGCGAAGGCGTGGCCACTGCCAACCTTTTCCTGAACCACGGCACCATCACCTATCTGCAAGGCCAGAAGTTTCCGCGAGAGGCGTTTAATGCGGATCCGACCAAAGCTGTAACTTCGCTCCCGGTCGCCGTGCTGGTGAACAAGGGAACGGCAGGGGCGGCCGAGGTGGTGGCAGCTGCGATTCTGGAGAATGCTCGAGGGGACGTAGTGGGCGACAAGACGTTCGGCGACGGATCGGTGCAGAAAACGATTGATCTGCCGGACGGCGGGGCGCTGATTCTCTCGGTGGCGAAATACTACTCGCCCAGTGGAAAAGCGATTCAGGAAAACGCGGTGACACCCAACGTTCTGGTGGCCGACGACACGGACAACGCGATCTCAGATGATGAAGATCAGGAGCCTACCACCCCCGAACCAGAAGCCAAACCGAAGAGCACACAGGATGATCAGTTGCATAAGGCCGTCGAAGTGCTGAAGAGCCGGACGAGTTAGCTGAAGCAATTGATTTTCTGATTTCATCGCGCACCGTCAAGGTGCGCGATTTCTTTTTTATTTCTTCCGCTTCTTTTGCGGCGGAGCTGCCATCACGCAACCACCACTTCCGATCTCGGCTTGCGACTACCGGAGCCATTGACGCCCTGCTATTCTGAACGTATCTCGCCATGAAGTCGCTCTATGAAGATCTTCCACCGGTGGAGATTGCCGGACGGAAGTTTGTGGGCCGCGTGTTGTTTGCCCTGCTGGTGTTGGTTTCCGCCCTGGTGGGAGCGACCGCTGGACTGCTGTTGGTCTACACCACGGACTTGCCGCAGGTCGAGGCTCTGGAGGCGTACCGGCCAAGTTCGATTACGGAGTTGTTTGACGACCACGACCGTGTGATCGGATCGTTCGCTCTTCAGCGGAGGGTGGTGGCTGGCTACGATGATTTTGCGCCGGTGTTGCGAGACGCGCTGGTGTCGATTGAAGACAAAGATTTTTACCGGCATTCGGGAATCAACTTCTGGCGCATCGTGGGAGCCGCGTACCGCGACATTGAGTCCGGGGGTAGGGTTCAGGGCGCATCCACGTTAACCATGCAATTGGCGCGCAATCTTTTTCTGTCGCCCGACCGCTCGTTCCATCGCAAAGTGCAAGAGACGATGCTTGCCATTCAGATCGAGCGACGCTTCACCAAGCCGCAAATCTTCACCCTATACGCCAACCAGATTTTCCTGGGGCATGGCGTATATGGTTTCGAGGCGGCTTCCGAGTTCTACTTCAGCAAGCCCGCCAGAAACCTTACGCTCACTGAGGCCGCGCTCCTGGCTGGTCTGCCCAAGGGCCCAGGAATCTACTCGCCGATCAACCACCCCGACCGGGCGATGAAGCGCCGAAACCTGGTGATCAATGCCATGCTCGAAGATGGAAAAATTACGGCAGCCCAGGCGGCGGACGCCCGGTCGGCGCCGGTTGCTTTGCATCTGCAAAACGATCCCAACTCGCTGGCGCCTTATTTCGTGGAAGAGATACGACGATACCTGGAAAACAAGTACGGGGCCGACCAAGTACACGAAGGCGGGCTAAAGGTCTACACCTCGCTTGATGTCGATCTGCAAAAGTCGGCGAACCAGGCCGTGCTGGATGGTCTGGCAGCATACGAACGGCGACATGGATGGAAGGGGCATTTGGAGAACGTGCTGGCGGAAGGAATCGCCATCGACAAGTACGAGCATCCTGATTGGGATGACGAACCCGAGGTGAATGGATACGTTCACGCCCTAGTGACTTCATCTGGGATTGGGATTGCAACCTTGAAGTTCGGTCGCTACTCCGCTGCGATAGGGCAAGCGGACGTAGCGTGGACGCAGGGCAAGATCCAGGATCTGCTGCGAGCAGGCGACATTTGCTATGTAAGAATACTTGCGCTGAGCGCCAACGGAGCAGCGCGCGTGAGCCTGGAACAGGACTCCGGCGCGCAAGGAGCCTTGGTGGCGATTGACAACTCGACGGGCGGAATCAAGGCAATGGTGGGTGGACGGGACTTCAGCGAGTCGAAGTTCGATCGTGCGACCCAGGCGTTGCGGCAAGTAGGATCGTCGTTCAAGCCCTACGTTTACACCACGGTCATCGACAAGGGCGGAAGTCCGGAGGATACGATTCTCGATGAGCCAGTCACTTTCGAGACTGGGTCGGGGCCTTACTCGCCGCATAATTATGACGAAAAGTTTGAAGGCGTCATCACGCTGCGGCGCGCTTTGGCGCAGTCGCGGAATATACCAGCGCTGAAACTGGCCAGCGAGGTCGGGATTAAGAGCGTGATCGAGTACGCGGAGCGCTTCGGAATCACAGCCAAGCTGCCGCCCTATTTGCCGGTGGCGCTGGGCTCGGCGGAAATTACGTTGATGGAGCAGACCTCGGCGTACAGCGTATTCCCGAATGACGGTGTGCGCGTCACCCCTCGCTACATCACCAAAGTGACTGACTACGAAGGACGAGTGCTGGAAGAGGATTACCCGGACGTGAAGGATGTGATCAGCGCACGCACGGCACGGATCATGACGTCAATGCTGCGAGAGGTGGTGTTGCACGGGACCGCAGTGGCGGCAGCGAAGATGCCTATTCCGGTTGCCGGAAAAACGGGTACGACCAATGACTTCACGGACGCATGGTTTGTGGGATTCTCCCCCACGATGACTTGCGGCGTGTGGCTAGGATTCGACGAAAAGAAAACGCTGGGAGCCAAAGAAACAGGAGCGCATGCCGCGCTGCCGATCTGGATGAATTTCATGAGCAACGCCATGGCGGGGAAAGATCAAGGGCAGTTCCAGCCGCCGCCGGAGATGCCAGGACCCCTGGTGCAGAAAGTAGATACGCCAGATACCATGCCCGGCGCGGATGAGACACACTAAGATGGTTGGCGGTGATCGGGCGTTTGATGGATCGGCGCACTCACGATTCGTCCGACTATAGTTTCTAGTTGCTATGAAGCCTTTCTTCCGCTTTGCGATACTGGCGCTGACGCTGGTGGTTGTGGCACTGCTGTCGGCATTGACGGCAATGCGATTTGCGATTCACGGCCAGGAAGTAGAAGTGCCCGCAATTGTTGGGCTCACACCGTCGGACGCGGGGCGTGCCGTTGCCACGCTTGGACTGCAGCTCGAAGTGGAGCGGCAGTATTACAGCCCGCAAATTCCCGAGGGACGGATCATGTCGCAGTTGCCCCTGCCGGGGGCGAAGGTGCGCCGGGGATGGCAGGTGCGCGTGGCGCAGAGCCTGGGACCGCAGCGCGTGGCGATTCCCGATGTCACAAAACAGAGTGAGCGAGCGGCGGAATGGAATATCCGTCGCCGTGGATTGGATCTGGCGTCAACGGCGGAGATGCAATTGCCGGGAACGCCCGCCGACCAAGTGCTGGCGCAGAGCCCGCCCGCAAACGCGAGCCGGGTGGCGGCACCCAAAACCAGCCTTTTGGTGACGGCAGCAGCCGATCCGCCAGCGTATGTGATGCCGAGTTTTGTGGGGCAACCCTTGGGCAGCGCAAGTCGCACACTGCAGGATGCGGGCTTCAAACTAGGGAACGTGAGCATGGCGCCTCCGTCGGCGAACGCGGCGTCGCCGAGTACCGCGCCGTCTGTGCCAGGCTCGCCGCCACAACCATCGCCAGCAAGCGTGATCGTCGTCCAGACGCCACCAGCTGGGCAGAAAGTTCTTGCAGGTGCGGTGGTGAACTTCGAAGTGCGATAAGAGACAATATTCGCATCCGCTTGTATTAACAAACGGTCGGCCCAATCATATCTTTTTCAAGATCGCGGCGAAGAATCCATCGCACGGGTGAACACCGGGCAACGTCCGCAGGTAAGGGCCACGCGGGAGCGAAGAAACGTTGCTCCAGATTAATTCTCCTTGTTGTTGAAGACGCTCAAGCTCAATTCCACAGTCGACCAGGCGGAAGGGCGACCCTTCTGCCAGAGCGCTCTCAACGACGTCTTCGTTTTCTTCTCGTTCCAGAGAACAGGTGGAATAGAGCAGGCGGCCTCCGGCGCCGACTTGATGCAGAGCCGAACGCAGAATTGAGATCTGGCGCACCTGCAAGTCAGGAAGATCTTTGGGCACGAGCCGCCACTTGATTTCTGGGTTGCGAGAGAGAGTACCTGTGCCGGAACAAGGGACGTCGGCGAGAATGCGGTCAAAGCTTGCCACGAAGGGCAAATCTAGCGCATTGGCGGCGACCACGCTTATCCTGCTGGCTGCCGCCTCGGTGAACGGATCGTGAGCTCGCACTAACCTCCGCAGTAACCGGGCGCGATGCGGATGAAGCTCGACCGCTACAATGTCGGCATTGAGATTATGATCGGCGATGGCCAGGGTCTTTCCGCCAGGTGCCGCGCAACAGTCGAGCATCCGCGCTCCGCGCCCCACGAGAGCTGCGATGAGCTGCGAGGCTTCGTCCTGAATAACACAGAGGCCCGCTCGAAAGGCGGACGTTCTCGTAATGTCTCCGTTCCGAACCCGTCTCGCCGAGGCAAGGAAAGCACCGGGATCTAGTTCGACTCCTTCGCCGCGGAGCTGGTCTTCTGCTGCTGGATGACGAAGGCGAATTGCGGTCCCGGGCACTGATTGATTGTGTCGGCAAATTTGAATTGCGGCTTCGAGTCCATAGGCGTGCGTCCAGCGTTCGACGAGCCACAGCGGATGGGCACTGCTGGCGGCGAGCGTCTCGGCGGAAGCACCATTAATCGCGGGCGGAGGAGCATCGATGCTGGACGATACACCGCCGCTGAGTTTGCGCAGGACGGCATTGACGAATGGAGCGGCGGAGCGTTTGCGAGCGCGCTTGACGAGTTCCACGCTCTCATTGATTGCAGCACGGGCAGGAATGCGGCTGAGCCAGCGAAGTTGGTAAACCGCGAGTCGGAGTGCGGTGAGAATCTCGAGATCGAGTTTGGAGATCGGTTGTGAAGAGATGTCTGAGACTTGGGAGTCTAGCAGCGAGCGCCAGCGTAGGACGCCCATGACCAGTTCGGTTGTCAGGGAGTGATCAACCGTCGAGAGCGAGGCAGAGCCTCGGGAATGAAGCAGGTCCGATGCATACGAAGACTCGCGCTCCACGCGGAGCAGGATGTCAAAAGCCGCAGCACGGGCAGGGGAAACTCCTGGTTGCGAGTGTCGAGTTTTTGGTTTCACTGAGGCCAGTATGACGGAAGCGGCCGTTGCGAAGGAGGAATTCGTATTGCGTTACGCGCCCAGCCTCTCGCCGGGCTGAGGGCGATAGCCACGAATAAAATCCGGTGCGGAGCTGCGTTTTTTGCCTTCCAGCTGCACTTCGAGGAGTTCGATCGCCGTACCATGGCCGCATCCAACGAGGAGATGATTACCTTCCACTTTCAGTTCTGACGACGGCAGCGTGCAATCGAACCCGGTCGCTTGCCATACCTGTAGATTCTTACCGCGAAATTTTGAGTGCGCACCTGGCCACGGTTGAAAAGCTCGCAGGCGGTTCAGGATCTCGGTCGCGGGGCGAGAGAAATCGATGAGGCCGTCTTCTTTCTTGAGGATGGGCGCGAGCGTGGCCTGCGAGTGATCTTGTTGGCGGGAACGAATGGTGTCGCCTTGGAGCCCGCGCAGCGTTGTAACTGTGAGATCCGCTCCCACAACCGCCAGCTTCGGGGCCAATGTTTCTGCTGTGTCGTTGGGTGCAATTGGGATTTCCTGCTGCAGCAGAATGTCACCGGTGTCCAGGCCCGCATCAATTTTCATCGTGGTGACCCCAGTGATGCTCTCGCCTCGGGCTATCGCCCACTGAATGGGCGCGGCCCCGCGATATTTTGGCAAGAGCGAAGCGTGCAGGTTGATGTTGCCAAGCGGCGGAAGATCGAGCATCCATTGCGGAATGATGCGGCCGTAACCGACCACGATGATGGCGTCAGGGTTGAGATCGGTTAGTTGAGCGCGAAAGTCGGCGTTGTTCTTGATGCTTTCAGGCTGGGCAATCGGTAGTTCCAACTTTAGAGAGCACTGCTTGATCGGAGAGGCGACGAGTTCGAGGCCGCGTCCTTTGGGCCGATCAGGCTGCGTAACTACAAGGCGAACGTGGAATCCACCCTCAACCAGACTGGTGAGCGTGGGTACTGCGAAGCGAGGCGTAGCGCAAAAGACGAGATTGAGGGATTGAATCATTGACACATTGAGCCATTGACTCAATCTCTCAATGACTCAATCCTCTACCATTCTCCCGCTTTAACCAGCTTGCGAATCTTACGCTTGATCAGGTCGCGCTTGAGCGCGCTGATGTGGCTGATGTAGAGCTTGCCATTCAGGTGGTCGGTCTCATGCTGCAAGGCGCGGGCCAGTAAATCATCCCCGGTCTTCTCGAAAATCTTTCCGCATAAATCTTGGGCGCGGATGGTAACAACCTGAGCGCGGCTCACGTTTTCGCGGAAGTCGGGGATACTGAGACAGCCTTCACTCTGCGAGTGGCGGCCTTCTTTATGGATAATTTCCGGGTTGATGAGTACAAGTTTGGCTTCAGGATCCTCTTTGAAGGTGACGTCAACCACGGCGATGCGGCGGGAAATCCCGATCTGGGGCGCTGCCAGGCCTACACCGCGGGCAGCGTACATGGACTCGAACATGTCATCGATCAGCTTCTTCAATTCTTCGTCGAAGACAGTAACTTTTTCGGCCGGCTTCTCGAGGACAGGATTTCCGAACTTTACGATGGGATGAATCATCAGTAGCTTTCCAGTTGCCGGCGGTAACCCTGGAAATTGCGCAAGGTCTCTCCCATGGAATCGCCACCGAATTTTTCGAGAGCGCAGCGAGCCAGAGTGAGTGCAACCATAGCCTCGGCTGCTACCCCCGCGGCTGGCACAACACAAACGTCGGAGCGCTCGTACGCGGCCCGCACGGGTTCGCGGGTGGCGAAATCCACCGACTGGAGTGGACGTCGCAAAGTGGAGATGGGCTTCAAGTAGCCGCGCACGCGGATCTCTTCTCCGTTCGAAACGCCGCCTTCAATTCCGCCGGCATTGTTGCGGGTGCGAGTGAACGCAGTAAAACTCGTGGGCTCGCCGTAGCCGATCTCATCGTGCACAGCAGAACCGGGGGAAGCTGCGGCAACAATACCGGAGCCGATTTCAACCGCCTTCACCGCTTGCAGCGACATGACGGCGGCAGCGAGCAAAGCATCCAGGCGTTCGTCCCACTGCGCATAAGTTCCCAGTCCAGGTGGAACACCGTGGGCAACCACCTCAAAGACTCCTCCTAACGAATCACCGGTCTTGAGGACCTTGTCGACTTCGTCTTTCATCAATTGCTGGATTTCCGGGTCAGCACAATTCAGCAAGATTTCTTCCTGATTGTAAAGAGCATTAATCCGCTCCCAAGGAACGCTTTCTTTCATGGACACATTGCCGACGGCGATGACGTGGCTTAGAACGTCAATGCCAAGCTCGCGGAGGAACGCTTTGGCGATGGCTCCGACGGCAACTCGAGCCGCCGACTCCCGGGCTGACGCGCGCTCCAGAACATAGCGGGCCTCAGGAAAGTTGTATTTCAGAGCTCCCGCCAAGTCTGCGTGCCCAGGCCGGGGAGATGCTACCCGCTTGTGACGAGCGGGATCGCCTTCGCCAACCGGCAAGGAGTCCTGCCAGTTTTTCCAGTCCTTGTTCTCGAGTTGGACCGAAATCGGCGAGCCAATCGTCATCCCATGACGGACGCCGGAAAGAATGTGCGCTGTGTCACGCTCAATCTTCATACGACCCCCCCGGCCATAGCCCTGCTGACGACGCCAGAGTTCATGGTCGAGAAGCGTCTGGTCCACTTTGAGTCCGGCAGGCAGGCCCGAGAGGAAAGCAACCAGCGCTTCGCCGTGAGACTCTCCAGCTGTGAAATAACGCAGCATAAGTGCTCGATTCTACCTGATGCGGGCCCTTCGAGTTGCCGCGAATGAAGGAAATTGCGCCGCTTCCAGCATTTTCACAGTCACAGCGAATGAATGATTGCTACAATATAAAAGTGAGCATGATTGCTACATTAAGTGAGCAGCTTGGTTTTTTCTTGTAGAAGTCTTTTTAGCGTCTGCGTCATTTCGCAAATTCACTGACCAAGCAAAGAAGGAGGAAGTGTGTGTCCCCACGCACAGATGCAAAAGGAAATGCCGGGCACAAAGGTTCGCTGCGTCCTCGTACATGACTACGTTCTCTGGCGACAAGGCCTGCGACGTTTGTTGGAAGACGAGCCTGATCTCGAGGTAGTAAGCGAGGCCGGAGATGCGGCCGAGTGCCTGCGCAAGGTTTTTGAGTTTCGCCCGGATGTGGTGATCGCGGATGCCGGCGCGTTCGGACTGTCTGCGTCTGAAGCGGAACGGCTAGTCGCGCGCCAATCGCCCTATACCAAGGTAGTATTCTTGAGCGAGCAGGAACTGTCCGGTTCCGGATTCGATGGGTCGCAAGCCCTTATGGAATATTCTGCCGCGCGCCAAACCTCTGTGGAACAGCTCGTCCAGATGGTTCGCAGCGTCTGCGGACGAATACATTCGGCAGATGAACTGCCGCGCGCTGTTGGATCCGCGTCTCCGCAAGAACACGCGCTGACAACCCGGGAACGGGAAGTCCTAAAATTGCTGGCGGAAGGGAAAACCGTGCGCAGGGCGGCGACAGATTTGGGCTTGAGCAGCAAAACCGTGGACGCTCACAAGTTCAATCTGATGCGGAAGCTTGGAATTCACAATAAAGCCGAACTGGTAATGTGGGCGATTCAGAAGAGAGTTGTAAAGATTCCTGCCTAGACGATTCGCGGCTGTATGCAAGCCTCGGCAAGCTCCGCGAGACCATGAACCTGCAAGTCGGGACGGCCCTCGGCTACTTTGACGGCACCGACGCCTCTTCTCGCCGATGGGCGGTTCACCCAAACCGCGGCCAGACCGAGCGATTGTGCCGGGATGACGTCGTGGTAGAGGCTTTGCCCCACGTGCAAGACACGGTTCGCGGGAACTCCGACACGGCCTAACGCGAGCTCAAAAATTTTCAATGACGGCTTGTAGGCTCGCGCCTGCTGGGCCGTGATGATCTGGCTAAACTCGACTCCCAGTTGAGGCCGCGTGGCCGCGAAGAGATCGTCGTCCACATTGGAAATGATCGACAGACGGAAGCGATTCTGCAGTTCAAGCAGTGCCTCGACCGTGTCAGGCCACGGCTTCCACTCCTTGAGGGATTCAGCTAGAGAGCGCCCTTCCTGATCCGTGGGCGTGAATCCAAGTTGTTTTCCAAACTGCCGCACGACGGAATGAAGAACTTCCCGATAGCAGTAATACTCGCCCTGCTCAGAGCTAGCTTCAAAATCCCCATAAAGCTGCAGGATCCTAGCATCGTCTATATCCTTACCGTGGGCTGAAAGGATACGGTGCACGCAGCGGAGAATTCCTTCTTCCCAATTGATGAGAGTACCGTAACAGTCGAACGTGAGAATTTCGAATCGGCTGAAGTCAAGCATTGTGCGCACCTTCCAGCGCCAAGGCTAAGATTCAAACCCGGGCAGCGTGGGAGCTTTTTCGCGGGATTCACTAATAGACTCCGCTTCCGCCTCAGTGGCGGAAGGATCTTCGACAGGAGGAGTAACCTTTGCCGTAAGAAACTTCGCGCTGTTCAGCAGCGGACGCCCGAGTGAAGCGTTGTAACTGGTCCAAGGACTCTCCAGGTCGGCCTCGCGCTCAAAGTGAGCGCGCATGGCCTCCATCTTTGAGTCCAAGTCATCCATGTAGTGTAGAAGGAGTGCTTCCGGAAACATGGGCAGCTTGGGCGAGCCGAATTCGTATTCGCCATGGTGGCTGATGATGAGATGCTCCAACAGCGTCTTGAGTGTGTCCGGGAATCCCGAAATCAGCGCGAGCTTCGCCTGCAACATCTCGAGTTCAATGACCATGTGTCCTAGCAACTGCCCGCGCGTGGTGTAGGTAAACGAGCGATTGTAAGCAAGTTCGTGAATCTTGCCGATATCGTGGAGGAAAACACCAGTCAACAACAAGTCGCGGTTGACCTGAGGATAATTTCGGCACACCAGGTCGCATGAACGAAAGAGCGAGACCACGTGGTCGAGCAAGCCGCCGATATAGGCGTGATGCAGGGTTTTGGCAGCGGGAGCATTGCGATATGCAGCAGCGATCTCCGGATCAGACATGAAGGCTTGTACCAAGGCCTTGAGATAAGGATTCTGAAACGAAGCCACAAAGTCCGTGAGGGACTGCCAGAGTTCGTCGATGTTTCTGGTGGTCTTAGGAAGATAGTCAGAGAATTCGATCTCCGATTCGCCAAGCTTTCGCAGCTTGTGGATGGTGAGCTGGAAGCGGTTCTTGTATTTGTTGACCAAGCCCTTGATTTTGAGAAAGTCATCCTGCTCGAAGACGTTGAGCACTTCTTCCACGTTGTCCCACATCTTGGCTTCGAGCTGCCCGCTACGGTCGCCAAGGGTTAGAGCGAGGTATGGCTCACCCGTCTTCTTAGGCTTGATTTGCTTGGAGACCACGACGAAGTTGGAAGTGATGATCTTGTTTTCGTGGCGGGTACACTCGCTGATGTAGAAATCCTTCATTCTCTCCATGAGTGTAAACCAGAAGTTACGACGGCGGTGAAGCTGGCGCGGAAGACAGGTGGCGTTCGCTCCTAGAGTATGCCCAGCACTTTCTTTTTCTTCTTCTTCAGATTCTTCGCTTCGGTCTCTTTGGCCGCGGTAGTCTCAATCGGCTTGGTCTGATTCGGGCTAGCGCCGGAATCCGCGTACCCTTCCTTGATGTCGATATAAGCCTCTTCACGCAGTTTGGTCAGATAGGCGCGGAGTGCGGGCTGTAGTTTCTCGTAGTAAAGAGCATCTTGGATCTTAGGTCCGACATCTTTCAGCGGGGGAATGCCCGCCATTTGGTGATCGGTAACTTTCAAGATTACGTAGCCCTGCTTCGTGCGGATCACATCAGTAACCTCGCCGGCCTTCATAGCGAAGGTTTTGTCTTCAAGTTCCTTGGCAAGAGTTCCACGCTTGAACACTCCGAGATCTCCGCCTTGGGCGGCCGAAGGGCCTGAGGAATTTTTCTTAGCTACGTCTTCAAAGCTCGCACCGGCGCGGATTTGTTTGAGGAGTTCATTGGCCTTGGTCTCGGCGGCAGCCAGAGCTGCAGTCTCTTCCGCCTGCTTAGCGGCGTCGTCCGTGGCCTGATTCTTTGCACTGTCGCCTCCATCGTTGGGGCCACCCGTGTTGTTCTCTGCCGGCTTAGCGGCCGTTGGTTTGTCCGCCGGCTTTTCCGGAGCAATCAATATCTCACTTAGCTTGATCGATTCGGGTTGCTCCATCTCATTTTTGTGTTCGCCATAGAATTTCTGTTGCTCGTCGGTAGTGATGCTGAGGTGGGAGCCGACCTCTTCGCCGATCACCTTTTGCGTAACGATCTGGTTACGCATGTTTTGCTTGAAATCTTCGTAGGAAATGCCCTGCGCCGTCGCGGCCTTTTCCAGCTCTTCCATGGTTTCCAGCTTCATGTCCTTGCGCATCTGGTCCAGGCGCTTGATCAGGTCAGTGTCTCCGGTGATTCCAAGATCCTTGCCCTTTTCAAGCAGAAGCTGCTGGTCGATGAGATCGCGCAGGATGTCCTTTTCACGCTCGCTAAAAAGCTTGTCCGCGTTGTTTGGATCCTGCTGTTTGACGTCATCCTTAAGCTGATCCTTGCTGCGGAGGAACTCCGAGCGGGTGATGATCTGGCTGTTCACTCGCGCCACAATTTCTTCGACAACTTGCCCAGCAGCAAAAGCCGGCACAAACGACATGCCAATGAGTATCAGAAGCATTCTTTTCATAAAATTCTGGAGGGCCGCCACGCTGCCTGGGCTTGCGGGCGAAAGTGGGCTACGGCCGCCTGGCTATTCTACTACTTCCGGACAGCCCGACATCGCCTGACATTAATGTTTTGATGCGTTGCCGATTCTGCCAGGTTGCAGCGATGCTCATTAAGCGTCCCGCATAAACACAAGGGCCGTCATGTCATCTAGAACCAAGGGTTCGCAGGTGAACTCGCCAATCGCATTCAAAATGGACATGGAGAGGCCTTGGGCATTCTGCGAAGTCTCGGCCTGAAAGCGTTCTTTCACGCGTTCCAAGCCGAATTCCCGATCTTCCGCTGTGTCGTCTTTGCACTTGCCTTCAACGACTCCACGCGAAACCAGAAGAAGAACCGCACCTCTCTCCAGGCCAACGGTGGGAGCGTCGCAGGTAGCGTGCGAGAACAGGCCGAGCGGCAAACCTGTGGATGCGAGTTCGACAATGCCGGTACTGTCCCGGAGCAGTCCCGGTGTGTGTCCGGCATTGGTGTAACAGAGGGTGCCGAATTTTTCGTGGTAGCAGCCGATGAACCCTGGGCACGAGCAGATGCCGTGGGCAGCTTCCATCAAGCCGCGGTTGAGGTGAAGACAGAGTTCAGTCATGGCGTCAGCTTCGTTGAAGTCGGGCCGGGCAAAAAGTTCGGTTCCGAGAGTACGGAACATGTTCTGGGCCGCCGAGAGGATTATTTGATTGCTTTCGCGCCGCCCGGCAACGTCGAGCAGGCCAAATAAGACGCGCTCGGGGCTGACTCGCAACGAGTCGTAGAAATCTCCTGCGACTCGTTTACCGTAAGTGGTCGCCGCAATCTCCGCCCCCTCAATCTTCGGAAACTCGCTCGTGGCGGGCTCCAGGGGTAGCAGAGGATCGGGCACACGGGACTGAAATAGAGCGCACATTTGACGGGTGACTAAAAACCGAAACTAGCATAAGGGTTGATGGCGGGCAAATGAGTCATGCAAAGATCTACGGAATGCACGTAATTACTCGCCGTACTTATCGCTGAGGTACTTGGCAAGATCAGACTCCAGTTGGCCGTAATCGGAATGAATGGTCGCTCGCAGGGCGGCTTCGGTGGAGCTGCCCTCGCTAAGGCGCTGCAGAATCCGCTGGATATCGCCCATACCGTAAGAATCATTGATGTAAGAAACCGCTGCCAGCGACTCCGCGTAAGCCACGTAGGCCTGCGCCCCAGAGAAACGCATGAAACTCCCTTCCAGCACGTTCAGCGGAATGTTGCTCTGCGACTTGAAGAGCCGAGCCAATTGGGGTCCATCGTTGCCCAGGGATTTCGGTTCGAGAAGCTGCGCGATTCCTTCATGCAGCCAGGGCGGACAGCGCCCGGCCGAGATCTGATTAATGAACGAGTGGGCCAGTTCGTGCTTCAGAACCCGGGCCAACTCCGGGGTCATTGAATTAAGACCGCTGATGGGAATGCGGAGTTTGCCATCATTGAGGGCTCCCGACCAGGAAGGTGCGCGTGTAACGTCAAAGAAAGCTTGTTCGGTATAGAGCGTTACAAGAACGTTGTCGCGTGGGGGCGTGCCTAGATCCCGCGCCAGGTCATCGTAGTCCGATTCGAGCGCGGCCAGGATTTGTCCACGGAATGCTTCGGAAGTCTGCTTGCCCTCGTAGTGCAGAACAAAATGGCTGCTTTCGCGCTGAGCGAAGTCGGTCTCAACATTTTGTTCGCGCTGAGCCTTTTCCAGATATTGTTGGACGGCGGGATCGGGACGCAGTTCGAGGGAATGCTTCCAGGAAGCTACGGCGTCTTTGGTACGGTCGGAAGCCTGCTGCGCATAGCCTAGCACCGTGTAAGCATCGGGCGAATCGGGCGCGGCACTCACGGCGCGCTGGGCGTATGGAAGAGCCTGTGAGGGGTTGCCTGTGCGCACCAGCAGGGCTGCATAGTAAATAAGAACGGTGGAATTCTCCGGCTGGAAGCGGAGAGCACTGTCGAAATAGCGCCGAGCTTGATCGATGTTGCCTTGGTCGAATTCAAACTTGCCAGCAATGAAGTCAGCAGTAGCGCTCAACTCTGCATTTCCTTTGCTTTCAAGTTTCGCAAGAGCGTCCGGGTCGACCTTGCCATCCTTCACTATTGTCTTAGGCAGGTCACCCTCGTTCGCGAGGCTATCAGCCGGGATGAACGCGGGGAGCTCTCCGACACTCTTGGCCGCGCCCGAGGACGCAGCGCTGGCGGGCATGCCGCCGGCCTCGACTCGTTCCACCGAGCTCTTGGGAATAGCATACGTATCGTCACCGACTTCATATTCGTAGCGGCTGCCATTTTCCCGGACGTGATCGGCGAGGATAGTGCGGCCGTTCTTTAAGTGGATCGTGTCTGCCGACGCCACCGCGCAGACCATCAACACCCATATCGTTGCGAAAGTAGTGACACGAAGCCCCATTGAAGCGCATTCTAGCAACCGTGGGCGTTTACCCATACGTAACGAAGGTACTGGCTTCACCGTGCCGGATTGGCGTGATGCTGGCGGGTTGCATGGCACTCTTACCGTGCACCCGCGCATACGGTGCCCAGTCACCGCCGGCGGCGGAGACCCATCGGCCCGGACCGGCAGAGTCCCTCTATCTGCAATTGAGCAGTGTCGGCCTCGATCCTACGCGGGTCTTTCGGGTACGCGACAGTTCGCTGGATCGTCCCGCAATCCATATCACTCTGGAAGATGGCACGATCGCCTTTACGCGAGATGTACTGGGCAGGATCACTGGCGCATTTTTTGAGGGCGATGGAGAAGTGCTGCTGGTCCCTCCCAACGAAGTCGAACGAAAGTCGATGAGCCTGTTCACCGGGATGGCAATTCTCGAAGAGCGTTTTTCGACCGCCTACATTCGCTTCAACGACAATGCCGCCACTGAATTGCAGTCCGGTCTCAGGGCACCGGAGGATGCGGAGGGGTTTGTCACTCGATGGGACGAAACCGCGCGCAACCTGGCACGAGGAGATGCCATGAGATTGCTGGCAGATTTCAGCGAGATGCTTCCCAGCACGGACCGAACGGGTTCCCAGGATTCACCACGCTCGAGGACGGCGGATCCGGCAGATCGCATGCTGCATGCCCGACTACAAGGAAACAAACTGGGCGTCTTTGACGTCGTCTTCGACGCAAACGCGGGAGAACAAGTCGAGGCCGGACAGGCGAAAGCCGCGGCTGACGGAACTGTTTATTACGACGTCTGGACCTGGTTTTCAACCGAGGACGATCGGCCGGGACGACCGGCCCTTAGACAGACCCAAGAGGCTCTGTCGACAGAAACAGAATCCCGTGAAGATCCGATTTTCGTGCGCAATTACATCATTGGCGCCCAGGTGAAACCACCCAAAGAACTCGACGCAGAAGTGAAGCTGAATCTCGAGGTGGTGCGCGATGGATCGCGTTTCTTGGTGTTCGAATTGTCGCGCTTCCTGAAGATTCAAACCGTAGAAGCAGACGGACACGCGGTGGAATTCATTCAGAATCCGGCGGTGGAAGGCACGCGACTGGCACGCAGTGGCAACGACCTAGTGGCTTTGATTCTGCCCCAACCGGTGCGAAGGGGGCAAAAGATCAGGTTGCGGTTTGTTTACGGTGGAGAAGTGTTGGCCGAAGCAGGTAAAGGCCTTCTCTATGTGGGCGCGCGTGGAAACTGGTATCCCAACCGCGGGCTGGCCATGTCCGATTTCGATCTTACCTTCCGTTATCCTCCGGGTTGGACGCTCGTCGCGACGGGCAAACCGGAACCAGTGGCAAATGCATCATCGACATCGACGCAAACCGGTACGCAAAGCGCCGAAGGCTATCAAGTGGAGCGTTGGGTGTCGGAACGGCCCATTCCAGTTGCCGGATTCGATCTCGGCAAGTATGTTCGGGCCACCGCGCAAGCTGGCAATATCAATGTGGACACTTACGCCACTATCGGTGTGGAACGGGACTTTCCCACGCCCCCGGCACAAATCAAACCCGAGCCCGGGCGATCGCCGCGTAAAATCCCTCTGCCATCGATTGCTGCGGTCGCACCGTCCCCCGCGAGGAACGCGGCGGCAGTGGCAGAGTCAACCGCTCAGGCGATTCGTTACTATGCCGAGCGTTTCGGTCCGTTTCCCTATAGCAAACTGGCTCTGACCCAGTTGCCTGGGCGGGAGAGTCAAGGGTGGCCGGGGTTGATTTTCCTTTCTTCCTACGCTTTCCTGACACAAGAAGAGCGCGAGGAACTCCACATGGGTGCCGCGCACGAATTAATGGATCGACAGGTTCCTGCGCATGAAGCGGCGCACCAGTGGTGGGGAGATTTGGTCACATGGAGGACGTATCGTGACCAGTGGTTTTCCGAGGGGCTGGCAAATTATTGTGCGTTGATGATACTGCAGGAGAAGAATCCGGCAGGCTTCCGGCAGATCATGGAAAAATACCGAGGAGACTTGATGGAGAAAAACAAAGACGGCAGCCTGCGCAAAGATGCTGGACCCGTCACCCTGGGAAGCCGGCTCCTGTCGTCGCATTTCCCGGAAGGCTATGAAGCCATCAGCTACGGTCGAGGGACCTGGCTTTTCCACATGTTACGCTCGATGTTGCAGGACGCTGCGACGGATGTTGGACGAGAAGATCCGGCCCACGGTGTGGTGGAGGAGCCTTTCGTGCGGTCTCTACGAAAGCTTCGCGAGCGCTATGAAGGGAAAGCGATCACCACCAGCGAACTGCTCGATGTTTTTGCGGAAGATCTACCGCCATCGTTGCGATATGAGGGGAAAGCTTCCCTGGATTGGTTCCTGGATGGTTGGGTGAACGGCACTTCGCTGCCGAGGTTGGAATTGCAGAGCGTCAAGTTCGCAGCGAAGCCGAACGGTGTGGCCGTGACTGGGGTCATACGACAAAACGATGCCGGAGATAACTTGGTGACGTCCGTCCCTATATACGCAGTCTTATCCGGCAAAGCTCCAGTGCTGATAGGCCGCGTCTTTGCCGACGGCACGGAAAGTTCGTTTCACTTGTCTGCACCAGCAGGAACCCACAAACTCCTGCTGGATCCCAACGGTACTATCCTTACAGCACCTAAGTAGACTCAGAGTAACTCCCCACGGTCCTATGTCCCAAATCGGAACGAGATTATCCTAAGCGTACCGGAAAGGGCGGTACTGTCATCAGTTCGGTATCATGCGACCACTGCATCGTGCAGCGCCAAGTGACTGGTCTTCTCGTGTTTGGAGTTCATTGCACAAGCAACCAACGATGGCAACTGATTTGCTACAGAAGAAACGTGGTTCAGGAGTGAAACACTTTGGATTCCCATGCCAGAGTCGTCAACTGCACATCGAGGGTCGGAGCTTCGTTGCCCCTGCCGCACCTACCACCAATAGGCCGGGGGCAGAACCGACCATCCGGGAAAGTGCACGCGCAATGCGCTGTCATCCACGATGCGCACGCGTACCGGCGAATGTTTGCATGCGTTGTTACGTTCGATAAATAGCCCGGACCAAGCTGTGGACTTCGTCCATGTAGGAATCCAGTTCGAAGGTGAGGCGCGCCCAGTCAAAATCCTTCAGCCTCGTGGAATGTTTGGCGAGGAGCGCGAAACCGGATTCTTCGGCCAGGTTCACTTGCCGTTCTTCCACATAGCCGTGGTTCAGTCCGTCATGCGGCAAAGCAAATCTGCCAACTGTACCAAGGCGACTAATCCCGCGTGTTCGACTGACTTTTCGGGGGAGTGGTGATAAGTCACGACCTCGACCAGTTCGGGTGCGAGTTGCCATCGTTCAGCGAGCAGACGTCCGCTGTCACAGTGGGTGAGTCCCATTGCCCGTTGTTCCGCCTCATGCAGAGGAATTCCTTCCGCTTTGGCGATTTCCCATGCGGCACGGAATTCCTTGGGTAAGACCCAAAGATTCACGATGATTCCCAAGTCATGGAGCAGACCAGCAAGATACGCTTTCCCGGGATCAGCAAAATTGATTTTGCAAGCGATATGGCGGCAAACCAGAGCGCAGCCGAGGGAATGCTCCCAGAAGACCACTGGATCCAGGCTCGTTTTGTCGCTCGGAAGCATATTCAACACGCCACACGACATGGCAATGTCACTGACATGGTGAAATCCGAGGCTAACTACAGCTCCACGCAGGGACTGCGCGTTCTGTACCCCTCCGAATATGTACACGTCCACAACGTTCGTGGTCGTATCGAACGTCAGGTTCCACACGTGTTCGATGATCATGGCGCGCGAGACCTGCCTTCCGGCATTTCGCATCAGATATTCGAGCAGCGAAAACTCTTTGGAAGTCAGCTCAATGCGGCGCCCGGCGCGTTCGGCGCGGTGTTCCACGCGATCCAGCTTTAGATCTTCCACCACCAGTACAGACTCCGAAGGCAGATGGCTGCGCCGCAGCAGTGCACGGATGCGCGCGGATAATTCACCGAAAGAAAATGCCTTCGGCAGATAATCGTCAGCTCCCGTGTCCAGACACTGCACCCGATCTTCCACGCGGCTTCGCAGCGTCAGCACCAGCACTGGCAGACTCGGCCTCCGCAGCCGCAAATGGCGCAACACGGCCACTCCGTCCAGCCGCTGCAGATTGAGGTCAAGGATCACCAGGTCGTAATCGACCTCGCTCCCCATCGCCCGCGCTTGCTCCCCATCCTCGGCCACATCCACTGCGTAGTGCTCCGCTTGCAACCCTTGGCACACAAACCCGGCAGAGCCGCATCATCTTCTGCAATAAGAATTCTCATAAGGAGGCCTTAATCACAGCCCGATTCTAGTTAGAGATGGGTCAGTTGAGACCGAAACTGAGCCGCACGAAAGTGAGTGTTTGCAGGAATAGAGCGCGGTGTCAAAACAGGAGGAGTGCAGCGCAGTCCATCCCCCTGTTATCCTGAGGCCCGCGCTCCTTGCTGCATCGTAAGAAATGTTTTGCGTTCTGCAATGACAGGCGCAATCCTCGCAACGGAGAAGACGAGCCGTGTGTTTTTCAGCAACAGCGAACTTTGTGGGCAGCGGAGTTCTGGGCGCCGTCGGCGTCGTCACCTTGACCAAAGTGAAGCACCGACGCGAACTGCTTTTCGCGGCGTTGCCCACGCTATTCGCCATTCATCAGTTCATCGAGGGATTCGTCTGGCTGGGACTGGATGGGATTCTCTCGCCTGCGGTGGCGCACAACATGGGCGCGGCATTCATGCTTTATGCCCAGGGGTTGCTCCCTTTCCTGCTGCCGCTAAGCGTGCTGCTGTTCGAGCCTAATCGGAAGAGCCGCAGGCGCATGCTCCCGTTCCTCGTGCTGGGTGGAGCAACGACGCTCTACATCCTATGGGCGCTGACCGCGTACCCGTTGCAGCTCTACATCAGGAGAAATAGCATCGTGTACATCAATCAAGCGACCAATAATACAGCGGTTGCGTTGCTGTATGTGATTGCAACCTGCGGATCGTTGTTTTTCTCGAAGATCAGGATGATGGTAATCTTCGGTGCGGCAAACCTGGCGATTCTCCTGGTTGTAATGGAGGTCAAGCGCTACGCCTTCACCTCGCTGTGGTGTGCGTACGCCGCAATCGCAAGTGTAATCATCCTCGCCTACTTCTGGAGAAGCCACGCATACCGCCCGTTCCTCTACGCGTAGCGAGCACATTTTGCAGCTTCATAGAATTAAGGAGAAGCACATGAGAACCAGACTAGCCGTCATCCTGCTGTGCCTAGTGTCCGTGCCGGGTCTCAGAGCGCAGACGACGAAGAGCAGTTTTTTCAAGACTTCCGACGGCGTCAGGATCCACTACCTTGAGGTGGGCAGCGGCCGGCCCATCGTTTTCATTCCCGGCTGGACAATGCCGGCCTGGATCTGGCAGAAGCAAATCGACGAGTTCTCGAAGACGTACCACGTCATTGGCGTCGATCCCCGTTCGCAGGGCGAGAGCGACAAACCACCCTACGGCCACCTGCCCGAAACCCGCGCCCGCGATTATAAAGAACTCGTCGATCAACTTGGCCTGAAGCAACCGGTCCTCATCGGTTGGTCGATGGCGTGCGGGGAGCTCATCAAATATGTCGAACAATTCGGCGCCGATAACATTGCCGGTTTAGTATTGGTGGATGGCTATCTGACGGACAAGCCCAGCGATCTGTTCGTCCCCATCTCGGGATGGATGAACCAGCTCCAACAGGATCGCCAGAAACAAGCCGACGGTTTCGTCCGCAGCATGTTCAAGAAGCCGCAGCCGGAGGATTACCTGAAGCGCATCATCGACGCCTCCACCCAGGTCCCAGCCGATACCGCGGTTCTACTCATCTACAACATGCTTGCCGTAAAGGATTTCACGCCGGGCCTCGCCAAAATGAATCGACCGGTGCTCTTCATGTACCAACCTGAATCGCAGCCGAGCGCCGACTTCCTGCAATCAAAGCTCGGCGACAAGCTCCGGCTGGAGCGCTTCGACGGCGACGGCCACGCCCTCTTCGTCGATGACCCGGAGAAATTCAACCACGTACTCGAAGGATTTCTCCAGAGCCTTCCCAAGTGATGGTCCAAATATCCCGTCATCCTGAGGCCCGCGGTTTGTGCGGGCCGAGGGACCTCTGTACTCGCCGTTAGCGCCGGATCCGCCAGCAGCATCGGCGCTGTCGGCAGCTTGCATAGGTCCTTCGTTGGGAGTCCTCGGCAAAGCCGAGGACGCCGCTGTTTCAGGATGACAGGGTATTGCACAAACAGATGTTCATCCGTCGCGAACTACACGTGCATCGTCGGGCTCCGCAGCAGATTCCATGCTTCCCGGTAGCCCTCGTAGCGATAAAGATCTCGCTTTGGTCGCCGCACGGGACATAGCATCAGGTCGTTGCTCTTGGTTTTCAGCACAGCGGATGAGGGGAGAACGTACCACGCATTTTCCGGGATTACGTACGCCGCAAAGAAGTCTACGCTTTTTGTTGTATATCGCCGGCCTTTGCGGTTGGGTTTGAATGCGCAGAGATAACCGTTACCAATCTGGTAGCTGGTCGACTTCACTTGCATCCGGAAAAAATGTCGACCGTACTCCACGCCGATGTCGTAAGAGGACGAATCTCCCACGGCTTTAACACCTTGAAGCCCTCGCATTTCGCCATGTCATCCGCGCCTCATCTTCGCGCAATTGGCATAGGGGAGAGAGTTGGAGTGCACCCCAAAAGTGAGACAGGCGATTAAGGGGCCAGCTACATTGAATGGAGGAGAACAGTGCTGGTGCCCCGACAAGAGTATTCCCGTGAACTGAAGTTGGCTGCGATGCGCGAGATCGACTCCGGAAAAGGTGTGGCGGAGGTGGCTCGCATGTATCAGCTCAGTCCCAAGCGGTTGGAGACTTGGAGAAGCGAGTGGCGCGCGAAAGGCGAACTGGCGTTTCCTGGCAAGGGTGCGCAGCCGCAAAGCAAACTCAATGCCGATCGGATCTCTGAGCTGGAACGTAAGATCGGCCAGCAGGCGATGGAAATCGATTTTTTAAAAAAAACGTTGCGGCGTTTCAGGGAACAACGTCTGCCAGTCGCCGTCAATGGCGGCACCGACTCTATGAGCAAATCCTAGCCCGCCCGACTGATTCCCAAGAGGCGGCCGAAGCCGGGGGCAATCGTGAACGGGCTCTGCCGGGCCGTGACTTCTGCGGCACGATCGCGATGTTCGCTTCATCTCCAGTCACGTTCTGTGACAATGTCTTGGTTCAGCCTGAAATGGAGAAGCGACGTTCTCCGTTAGTGAGTATTCCGCCCTTCGGGCGGGGATTTTCAAGGCATGGGGTCTTTCGATCCGATGGAGGTTGGGCGGCGCAAGAACGAGCTCTCACGCCCCCGTTCATCGTCTCGATGAGCCCACCGGGATATCCCTCGGCATGGTTGCGTCCCCGCAGTGCCCGCTTCCGTTTCGCCCGGCAAAATCATTGTAACTCCGCAACGAGCTGCCGTTTCTCAACATCCGGTTTGCCCGTGACTCCGCCGGAACCCAGACCGGCCAGAACCGAATCGTGAGTTGTGATCGCCTGGTTTCGACAACTATCTATGCTATTTGGGGTCTGCCAATAAACGAGTTGTACACGTCAGGCCCTTGCCGCCCATTGATCCGATATCCGTCCGAGGCAAGTCTTAGCGTGATTTTTCGGTCAAAAGTTGAGTAATCCGCCGGGGTTTGATCGTATACAGGATATATGTCGGCTCTTCCCATGACATTGAATACGACAGCCGAAACCGAAACGGCAAAGATTGCGCGAGGCTTACGTGAAAGGGATATGGAGCTTCTTGCAGACCTGGTGGAGCGCTGTCAGCATCGACTGGTGCGCTACCTGCTATACCTCACCGGGAGGCGAGAGTATGCGGAGGACCTTGCGCAGGAGACCTGGATTCGCGTGCTGCAACGGGGCAGCCAGTACAACGGGCGGCAGCGGTTTGATCCATGGCTATTCGCGATCGCCCGCAATTTGGCAATAGATTACCTCCGGAAAAAACGAAAAGCGGTGGCAACAGTATCCTTGCCAAATGATCGCGATGCAATGCTGCTGTTACCCTCTTCCGATCCTTCCCCATTCGAAGCCGCGGCCCGAAGCGAAGACGCAATGCGTCTGGCCGGCCGGCTGCAGATTCTGCCACCGCTGTATCGCGAGGCTTTGCTGCTGAGGTTTCAAGAAGACCTGTCTCTTGCGGAGATGGCTCAGGTCTTGGGCGCCCCTACTACAACGGTGACGTCCAGAATCTATCGCGGTCTTGCAGCACTGAGATCCGCATTTGAGGAGGGTGATTCGCATGGAGGGTGACAAGAGATTTCGCGAGCTTATCGACAGGTCTTTCGTAGAAGAGGTTTCAGAGGGCGAAAGACAGCTCATCCATGACCACATCCGCGACTGTGATGGCTGCAAGCGCTACCTCGAGCTAACTGCGCGTACGATTCGGGGGTTGCGGGAATTCACCTTTACGAGTGAACCAGATTCGAATGCCCAGGTCCGTGAGATTCTTGCGCATCATACCGAGACAATGCGCCAGCACAACGTGCAATTCAAGGTCTGGGCTGCATTTGCTGTAGCGCTCTCGATGTCAATTGTGGGATCGGCACTTGTCTACCAGGTGGCCAAGCTCCTGACGGTCCCAATGCATTTCGACACTGCTCAAGTCCAGGCAGGTGTGCTCGTCTTTTGGCTGCTGCCATCTTTTTGCTCGGCCTTACGTCTGCTCGCGGCGCCTGGTGAGAATAGAGGTATTGCATGACACAGCAATCGGCGGTGCTTTTGATAGCGTTCTTGGCCGGGCTTGTAGTTGCGGCTGTCTTGTTGGGAACCGCAAGACGGAATGTTCTACCCAGGTCTGCAATGGTCATCGCAGCACTGGCGATCCCGATTTGGGTAGTCTATTTTGCTTCCAGCCAGGGCCGTTCCTTACTTGCTTCCAAAGGATTTCTCAGTACCATGCCAGAAGCGCTTTGGTTTGGCTTGACGTTTGGCGTCTTCACCGCGGCTTTTTTCCTTGCCCTCGGATATATTTATGGGGACGCAAAAAGGCGTCAAATGCCTGCTTGGGCCTGGGTGATTGCCGCTTTCCTCATACCCAATTTGATTGGATTCATCCTTTATTTTGTGTTCCGAGGGCCTCTCCTTGGGCCTTGCAGTTCCTGTGGCAAGCCTATTCGAGGGGGAGAAGCATTCTGCTCACACTGCGGATGCTCGCAGGGTTCCAGTATCGGACGCATCACAGCTGACAATCGCACAATCTGAAGTAAAAAAGGTGGTAATAACCTTGCATCGCACAAAACGGAGGACGGTATGAAACGTGAGCGCGCCTTACAGGTAGTGTTGGTGTTGGTGGGCTTGTTTTATTGCTTTTGGGGCTATCTCCTGTTCGACGATCTGTGGCACTCTAGGTGGCTTAGCGGGCATAGTGACGTCATGCCGATGTTCCTGAGCCTTAACACGGCGCTTGGGGTCTGTCTGTTGGTGGCCGTTAATCAGCCGGCCAAGCATCGCTTGATGATCGCCTATGGGGCGTGGTCAAGCCTTGCCCATGGGTTCACGATGACAATCATGTCGGCGCAGGCCGTGGCGCACGGGATGCACAGGAAGGATAGCCCCCAGGACATTGTGATCTTTGGCGTGATTGGAGTCACGCTGCTTGCACTCCTCCCGGCAAAACAACCATCGCCGGCCGGCGCGCCTATCAGTGAGCCGCGCGTTGCCGAACGCTAGAGGACCTGGTCCACCGCCGCGCGCATACCGAGATGCAGGGACTCCTCACGGAAGCGCGGCGATTCGCTTCGTTGACTATATGCTTGGCCTTGCCGCTGTGTTAATTCTGCATTGTCGGCTAACGGGAGCAATCCGTTTCATCCATCACGCCGCCCCCTGGCGGCGATTCTTCCGCTGTTCCTTCGCCGCGTCCAACTTCCGATGCCGCTCGGCTTGAATCTCCTGCTGGTGCCCGGCGAGCATGTCCTTTGGAGTGATGTAGCCGATGGCACTGTTCAGGCGAACGTTGTTGTAATGCTCCACATAACCCTCTACCAGGCGCCGTGCATCTTCCAGCGACAGCGGCGTTCCCGGCCGAATGCACTCGCCTTTCAACGACTTGTGCCAGCGCTCAATCTTGCCGTTGGCGTGAGTTGTCAACTACGCCACAACGTAACCTTAAAGGACAACGATTCCGTGTCATTCATCCCCATCATCCCTGGTACGGACGCGAATTTGAACTGCTAACCCACAAGCAGACTTGGGGCGAGGACCGAGTTTATTTCCACGATGAAAGAGAACGGCTGGTCGCCCTGCCAGCGGCTTGGACCGACCTTCTCCCACCCGATCCGTTCATTGTTGTGGCAAACGGCCGATCGGCATTCCGTGCGGAAGATTTGCGGGAACTGGTGCAGCTACTGCGCAAGGTGTCAGCGTGAGGGCGGGCTTGGCGTGTAAAGGAAATTACGTTCCTTGTGTAATGATAATGATGTCATACCGCATTGGACGCCGATCCGTAAAGACTGGAGGCTGCATGGATATAGTTATGTATACTTCGTTGGTTCTTCAGGTAAATAACCAACATAAGAGGCTTGACGCCATGCCGAGATATGACATGATTGTATTTACACACCTCCTCCTTGGAGAGGCCGATGCCGAAACACTCCGACCGAACATCCAAACGCCAGTTCTTGCGCCAGCAAGGTGCCCTCAACCCCCGCCCGCAAGATGTGGCTCACGAACTGTTTCGCAATCAGGAGTTTTTCGACCCCGAGGATTTGCTTCAGGTCAAATACGAAATGCTGCGCCAAGTACGGGTCGACAAGCAGGCCATTCAACCGACGGCGCGCAGCTTCGGATTGTCGCGTCCTTCGTTCTATCAAGCCCAGGAGGCCTTCGGGAGATCTGGCTTAGCGGGCTTGCTCCCACAGCGACGTGGACCACGACAAGGTCACAAACTCACCAGCGAAGTAATGCAGTTTGTCACCCAGACCAAGACCGCAGATCCTTCGCAGTCGCTGAAGCAACTGGCACGTGCGGTGAAGGAGAAGTTCGATATTGTCGTACATCCCCGCAGTATCACGCGGCAATGGCAGCGTCAAAAAAAAACACCGTAAGCTCGGTTTCGACCGTCCTTGCCTGTGCTGGCGACCCGCTCATCACCGCTTACGAGGACTTGCGGTGTCAGTTTCTTGGTGGTACCGGGGGCAGCAAATCAGGATCCGGTCTAGCGCTGTTGCTGAGCCGCGGAATGTGGGAATGGGTAAAAGCTTGTGGGCGCCTTTTGGAACTCGTTCCGCAAAGACCCGCAGAGCACGCGCACGCCGAACAGCCTCTGCCCTCCGGCGTCCGGGCGGAAATAGTAGTGCTACTGACCGGAATGGTACTGCAGCGCTCCCAGAGGATCTCATGACTTACGACACTCATCAGAAAGTCAGCTCCAGCCATTTGAAACGAGATGCGTATCTCTACGTACGCCAGTCCACCCTGCGGCAGGTGTTTGAGAACCAGGAGAGCACCAGACGTCAGTACGCTCTGAAGCAGCAGGGGGTTGCACTCGGTTGGGCACCAGACCGAATCGTGGTCATCGACTCCGATCTCGGAGAGTCAGGGGCGGTCAAGGATCGAGAGGGCTTTCAGCGCTTGGTGACGGCAGTTAGCCTGGGGCAGGCCGGGATCGTACTCGGGCTAGAAGTCTCGCGACTGGCACGTAACTCCATCGATTGGCATCGGCTGTTGGAGATCTGTGCCTTCACCAATACGCTCATTCTGGACGAAGACGGTATCTATGATCCTGCCCAGTTCAATGATCGCCTGTTGCTCGGGCTGAAGGGAACTATGAGCGAAGCCGAGTTGCACGTACTCCGTGCGCGGCTGCAGGGTGGCATTTTGAATAAGGCCCAGCGTGGCGAACTGTGGGTACGGCCGCCGATTGGGTTCGTCTACGACAACGAAGATCATCTGGTGATCGATCCCGACCGCCAGGTCCAGCAAGCAATGCGCTCCTTGTTCGAAACGTTTCGCCGAACGGGATCAGCGATGGCCACGGTGAAGACGTTTCGGCAACAAGGACTACTGTTTCCCCGCCACCTTCATTGCGGGCCGAACCGAGGAGATGTCCTGTGGGGTCAACTGCAGCATAACCAGGTGCTGCGTGTCCTCCATAACCCACGCTATGCTGGAGCGTTCGTCTATGGCAGGAGCCGCACGAGGAAAACGGTTGACGGCGACCCGATCCTGGAGCGCGTCCCAGCGGATCAATGGCACACGTTTCTTCCAGGTGCCCATGCGGGATATATCGGCTGGGAGGAATACGAACAGAACCAGAAGCGATTGCTGGAAAATGCCCAGGCCGTGGGAGGCGATCGTCGCAGGAGTCCGGCACGCGAAGGCCCCGCCCTGCTACAAGGAATGATTGTTTGCGGGCGCTGTGGTCGGCGCATGACGGTGCGCTACCATTTCCGTTACGGGCGTCTATGTCCGGACTACCTCTGCCAACGCAGAGGCATCGAAAACGCCGAACCAATCTGTCAGCAGATTCCTGGCCTGCAAGTAGACGAAGCGGTAAGTAATCTTTTAGTCGACCTGCTCAACCCAGTCACACTGGAAGTTGCATTGATGGTTCAAGAGGAACTCCAAGCAAGACTGGAGGAGGCGGATCGGCTGCGGAAGCAACAAGTCGAACGAGCCCGATATGAAGCCGAACTCGCCCAAAGACGATTCCTGCGTGTTGATCCCGATCATCGCTTAGTGGCCGATTCCCTGGAGGCCGACTGGAACCACAAGCTGCGAGCACTGACGGAGGCACAAGAAAAGTATCAGCGCCAACGCGAAGAAGATAGCAAGATCTTCACTGCAGAACAGCGGGCAGGGATCCTTCAGCTGGCCACCGACTTTCCCCGGCTGTGGAGCGATCCCAACACACCCGACCGCGAACGCAAACGCATGCTTCGGTTGTTACTAGAAGATGTCACCCTCCTTCGTGGCGAGCAGATTACCCTCCACGTTCGCTTGCGTGGGGGCGCCGACAAGACCCTTGTCCTTCCATTACCACAGACCTCATGGGAAAACTGGACGACCAGTCCACCAGTCCTAGTTGCGATCGACGACTTACTGAATCATCATACCTACCGAGAAGTCGCCGCCATTCTTAACAAGCGCGGTTTGAGATCGGGGAAAGGCCACAATTTTACCGGTCGCTATATCGCTAGGATCCAGAGAAACTATTCGTTGAAAACACGCTATGATCGCTTACGCGAAGCCGGTATGGTGACGGCGCAAGAGATGGCCCAAGCACTTGGCGTGGCGCGGACGACGATAAGAATCTGGCGTGTGCACGGACTACTTCGCGGCCACGCTTATAACGACAAAGGAGACTATTTGTACGATCCCCCAGGCGAGGATGCTCCAAAGAAAGCTCAGGGTCTCAAATTTTCCCGAAGATCACTGACCGACCAGATAATGCCGGGTCGTACCAAGGAGGTGCAATATGAAGCGTAATCCTTCG